>MDTD01194125.1_pt1 | contig 30722 bp, 20 predicted proteins | sample 811221 | NCBI WGS metagenome assembly MDTD01 (sample SAMN05326646, study PRJNA326480) | marine metagenome | isolation source: seawater | place: Pacific Ocean: South West | collected 2011 | reverse complement strand
GACCCGGGTGGATATTTACAGTCGAAAAGAACTCCCGTGACCAACGTAGAGGTCTTAGCGGCAGTAGCAAGGTTATCCACAGTGACGCCCTTCATTGCGGTATCTCTATGAAAGATCATGTTAATCGTCTCGTGAAACTTCGCGCCTCTGATCTCCTCTTTGAACGGGATAAAGGCTCCATCCTCTTCTGTCGCCGCCCGTTGGACTCTCTCTTTTATAAAACCACCGTCTTCAATAGCACTCGTGGCCATTACCTCCAGACCATATCCGTTAAAACCGCCGCTCTCTTCCTCTCCGGAAACTGAAATTTCCATTGAGTTGCCCTTCGAATACTGATACGTATCCCCGTAATGAAAGCTTACCGCACCCCCTAACTCTTTTTTCTTGTCGCCTACCTCTTCAAAAAGCGTTTCGTGGTCGTCGTCAATCGACAGGTTCCAGTCAACAGCCTCAGTAGGCTCTGCGGCAGCTTTGGTGTACGTAAAAGACGGACCGATATTAAATACTCTTTTTTTCTCGGTGAGTTCAACCTGAGTCCCCGTTACATAGGCCCAGGTTGCGCCAAACCGCTTCTCGCCGAAGTGGGTTTCAGGATTTGGGCTTTCAAAGCCATCGCTCTTGCCGTCATAAAGATCATCGTCGATCTCCACGCTAAGACCAGAAGATGGGTAGCTGGTATTGACGTTCGATAGCGACCCTCCCTCCCCAACCAGTGTGATTTGTGGCCACCGTCCGCCGTTGTAGGATGTGGTGGCGGTGCCCGTGAGGTCGATCTTGTAATAATTTTGCTCGCTACCGCCTAGAGGATCCTCTAAAAATATCGTGTCATCCCATGGACCATATCGAGTGACAGACCGAGTAGGGCCAAAAAACTTTACTTCATCACCGTCTTCGTGGAAATAGCGACTTCCTGCAAAATGGGAATAGTGAACCTCGCCGCTAAGTTGACGGTCAAAAACCGACTGAGAATCCCCAGAGAAGCCACTTTGAAGTTGGCCGAGCCAATTGAGGGGAGGATTCTGATCCGCGCCAGAAAAAGTTGTCGCCCCCAAAAAGAAAGTGGCGTCAGGTTTTCCATTAAATGACTTACTTGTGACACTCTCCCCGCCCAGAACGACTTGGTGCAAAAGGCCTCGCGTATCTGCTCTATAAAATGAAAATGGCGCCTCACCCTGAGTCGGATCAGCTAGATCGGTGTAACCCGTTTTGCTTCTTAACGCAACCCGCGATCCTTTAAAGCTAGATGCGTTGCTGAGCTGCGCTTCAGCGGAGTCATAAGTCCACCCCGCCCCGATCAACAAGTTATCAGATTCGAAGGCGACAGACACCCCCGGGGGAGTTACCGATTTCTGGTACCCCGTAACTCCCTTGAAGTATGGAGTACTATCCGTGGTAGGACGCGTATGATCTATCTGATTGAAATATGTTGCGGTCATTGCAGGTCTAAACAATAAACGTCTTGTTTGGTCTTTTTGGTAAAAAGGACGAGCGTGCTCTTAGTTATCCAAGTCACTAGGGACTTGATCGCGTTTCACTTAAACCCCGGGGTCGGCATTATTAGCGATCAGGGCCGCCCTGCATCCCGTGCCGTAGGTCAAGGCGTCGACAGCAGCTGCGTCCGATTCTTTAACCGCTGCTTTCGTATGCTTCAAGTCCGTCTTAACCTGGTTAAGCTGCGCCCGAGCTTGGTTAAGCTTAGTTTCTAACGCAGTTACTCCTGACTGTTTGAGCTTTGCAGCAGCGAGTTCAATTTTCGACTTGTTGACATACGCTCGATTTTCAGTTTTTATAGCGTTAATTTCTGTTTGCAACTGAGCAACATGCGCCTGAAGCTCACTGTTGCCGGTCGGAAGATAGCCGGTCTCAAGATCTAAAATTCCTAACTCGCGTTCTGAGTCCGCTAAGTCGAGACGCAGCTCTAATTCCAGATCAGGCTTATCATATTCAATCTTCACCCCGGCAAACTCCCAGTTAGTAACTACTGCGGCTTGAGTGCCGGATACTCCAATAAACGCGTGGTCAGTTTTATTGATCACTGCCGCAAGAGTATCGCTTTGGTAGTTCGTGTAGTTTGCGTCGGATATTCTTTGCTCGATACACTCATTGGACTCTGCATTCACAAATACGCGTGACTCTGTTATGTCGTCGTTATTCCATTTGGTTTTTAAGGCGACCTGACCGTCCGCCGATTCCTGGACCGTCTCGATATTGCCACGGTGAAATGCAAATCTAGGGCCAATGGTCTTTACCTGCATGAGGTCGTCACTCATCTCGTTTGGGATGGAGTCATCAAATGATATGGTCATTGCAGGACCGAGGTACTCGCCCAGAAAGAAGCTATTTGCGGTTAGGGTATTCTCTTGGTTATTGCCCTTATCGGGATCCGTTACATCCGCCCAAAAACTTGGGGTGCAAATATTTATAAACATTCCGCCCAGGTTACCCAGTGAAGGAAAGCCGGCGCCCATCGTCCCTAAAAACTGCATTCCTGCGCTTTTTGGCGCTAACTCTGGCTCCGCCTTTTTCACCAACTTCCATCCTTTGGTTACATTGGAGCTACCCTCCTCACCGCGGATAGTCGACGCTTTAAGCGTATTCGAGTACTCGTACGACGGACCAACAGCCAGATCGTAACCGTTGGTTGCTCCTAGGTTGACCGTTATTCCTTTTGAAAAATTGAACTTGTGACCCCTGGTGATTTTCTTCTGCATCTCGCCAAGACCATTCATCATTGGGACGCCAGGCCAGTAGATATTGGTTGTGTTTACCCAAACTTTCGTGGTCCCAAACCTTCGTAGATCAACGATATTTGTCCGAGTGAGCACTTGGCCTTTCGGGAGAAAATCTCGCCTCGGCACATCCAACGGCCCCAAAATCCGTGTGTGGGCCGCAGCAGACGGCCGGAGTAGCCCAAGGTTGGTCATCACAGAGTGTATTCCCCGCTGGTCAAGATCATCGGCGCGCTCCTGATCGATCAGGTCAAACATGTCCAGGAGGGTGGCAGTCGTCGTTCCGCCGTCCATGGAGAGGGAGACAGACCTTGATAGACCGGCGCCAATAAGCGCCTCGCTTACATCAAGTTCCTGTTCACCGGCAGCATTTTTGTCGGTGGTCAATACCGGCCAGTCCGCTAAAGGCGTCTCGTTTACCCAGACCTCCGATAACTGTTTCTTGGAAAACGATTGATATGTTGGGGAAACCCCGATAGATAACCCAGCGCCCCCTTTTTCCGCCACATAATAGTCATAAGCGACTTGCTGGCCGTGTGCTGGTTCGCGAACCGCAACCTGCTCGCCAAGGATTCGGTAGGCAATCGCTTCTCCGCTTGACTCATCTACGTTCGGGGTGAATGTCCAACCGGTTGGCAACATCGTGCTCGTCATTGGCATTTCACAAAACTGCTTTATCGCATAATTGAACTCATGCAGAGCGTTTGTCCATTCAAGACTGTCGGCATCGGCAACCTGTGGGTTGATTAGGTTGTCATATTTCGCCTTGAAATTTGGGGCGTAGGGCGGATTTTCCAGATAAGTGTTAAGAAAGCTTTTTGTGATTCGGGTTCCGGCATAACCGCCGGTGGCGAGGACTTCATACCGCCCAGTTGTAATAACATTAATTCCGGCAAGTGAGTCATGCTCTTTCTCATAACCGGTATTTAATGAAAGGTAAGAGCCCAAAGGGACAAAGTCCTCGTTTAATTCCGAAGCCGCGATTCCCCCAACCCCAGTCTTAAATAGTAATCCCAAAAACTCATTGGTATCGGCTTCGGTTGAATCAGCATCGCTCACCGAGCCAGTAAAGCAATAATAGCCAGTGTCAACCTCATTCCCAGACCCAACGTGGTCTTCCTGAAACTGTCGGGTTCGCTTCAGAAATTTAGACATAGTGAATAGGATCTACAGAAGGATCAACATCTACAGTATTGAAGACGCTTCCAACGATAATCGGCTGATCCGGGTCCCCCTTATAGAACCCAATCACCACCTCCGTACCATCGTATAGTGCGTGATAGGTTCCACCTCGGTTCCCTGCACCTGGCTGAATAGTTCTCACTCTAAAGACATTGCTTGAGTCAATGGTTCCATCAAAGGCGTCGAATTGAAACACCACGTTAAACCGTCCCAGATTATCGCGATCCGCTGCATCCGGATTACTAGTAGATGGATACCGATACGCATTAATAAAACCGGTGACAAATCCGGGAATTCTCGGTTTAGGTGTCGAGCGGCTAGGGCGAAACTGGACTTTCTCAGAACCCGTCATCCGATAAGCTTTGAATTCGTTTGAGTAAGACACTCCAGGAGTATCGGCCGTTGTCGAATCACCAACATGCTTAACTTCCGCAATAAAAATGCTTTCACCCAACGGGCAAATATCCGGAAACCCCTCAACATCTATAATCATTCCAGGAAATAACCCAGGGATGGTACTTTTCCCCTGCAGAAACTGACAATTCGAGACAATCTCTTCCGCCCGACGTGCCACAAGGTGGTTTAAATCACCTAGAACAATCCCATTGTCAATTGCATCTCCTGGAGGAGTCACGAGCCCTTCCAAAAACACTGTGTGAGGCTCATTGATTTCTGTTTTCTCCCGAGATATCGAAGGAGCCGCATCGGTAAGGGTGCCAGTATCAATTGCCGCGTATAAATTCAGACCATCACTAAGATATTGGTATCCGGAAACACAAACATATCGGGGCACAATTTCCGACACAGACGAAACATCAGATATCGACTGATCAGACCTAACAAAAGGATTCGGCGCCACCAGGGTTGCCGCATGCTCACTGTATAGATCACATAGATGAATAACCGTTTCAAGCGCCCTGTGCTCAAAAAAGAAATAAAGCCCTTCCCTTTCTAAGATTCGCTTCAGGAATTCCCAATCTGTTTCTCTATACTGAAGTCGCGCCTCCCAGATCGGATAGTCATCCCGTGCTAAATGCTTTTCTGCCGAAATGGGTACCTGACCAACGGTCAGGGCTTTGAGCTTCTCGACACAATCATCGAATATATCGATCACGCTTTTTTCTTTATAAGATTTCGTTGCTCGAGCAAAGCTCAGCGGTATCGTTAAAGGCCCAATCTCTAATTCAAGCGTCTTCTCTGCATCTGTTTCGGAATATTCAGTTATCCGCTCGATATACCCAAGAAAATATCTAGTACTCTCTTCAGGCTTTACCTCACCGCCTGCATTGACTAAGGGGGTGGCTTCTATCGTCAGCCTCCATGCCTGTTTCCGGTTGACACGTCCTTGATCGAAGAAAACCGCCTTGTCGGAAGGATTCCGAAGCGCGACCCGTACCTTAAGCTTAAAGTTTCTTGAGCACTCCTCGTGACAGGTCCAGCTCAGCACATGGACTGCCGGCTCCACCTCTACGCCACTCGGCAACACTCTCTCCAATCGCACCTGGACGTCTGTCATCGTTATATCTACGAAAAATGGCGACGAATCTAAAGCGTGATCAGTTGTCTACGCTCATCTGAGCAAAGAATCCCAATTTGCGACAGCTGATTCCACTCTGTACTCCCCAGTCGAATTGATGGGTTGACCTCCTCGGGCAACCTGAAACTTAGAATTACATTTAAGGGGCGCTGGATATAAAAAGTGATCAGCGACTTTACGGCCGTCAAATAGGTCTTATCATGAAGTAACGTAGAGGCTAGCGTAAGGCTTGTTTCGTTTAGATGAACCCCAAGGTTTGACGTCGCATCGAGAATCTGATTCCCCAACAATGATGAGCTGCCAAGCTCAAATGTGTCACGCCCAAGACTCGGCCTGGACGACTGTGGGACGACAACTTTCTGAACGTCACACTCATACAGTTTCACCGATGGGATATCCAGTACCACCGTGAGCAGTTTGCGCAGGCCACTTAGCCCACGACTTTTAATCATAAAAATCGGGGCTAGTTCAGTGAGAAATTCGCCAAAATGCCGTCGCAGCTCATTCGGCATAGCCTGGCTGGCCGACCTAAATGAAAGCGTATTGCTGATCTCATTCTTTCCGAATTCCAGCTCAGCAACCATCGGATAATGTAACAGGGTCGCCTGAAATATGAGTTCATGGAGTTTGTTGTTAAGAAAACGAAGCAACTCCAATACTTCAGTTTGGTTTTCCGAAAAGCTAGAGATTAATCGGCGCGAAAAATATTCTGGGGTAATAGATCCATAGCCAAAGAGACTAGAGAATGTCGAATAGATTGTCAGGTGGCCATCTTCTAGCGATGCATTTGAGATAGACGGCACCCCAACGGAATGACTGGGGACAGAATTGGCCATCGATAATGGCGGCTCAACAGAAAACGACTCAATAACACCAAGTGACACTAATTGGTGCGCTAGACGCATCGCCTGAAAGTAATCAAACTCCCCTGGCTTGCTGCAGAGATGTTTTACGGGCTTAGACGTTCCGAGGCGATCAATATCGGCCACTTTAGAACCTCCGCACTTTTTATTTTTTCAACAGTAAACCGACTCGTGCAATTTATCGGGCACAATCTAACAACAAGCATTTGAAGAAGGTCTGCATAGGCAAACAATTCCTCCGGCGACTCGAACTCGTCGTCATCCAGGCGCACTTTTACGTCGTAGCACGGAAGATTTCCACGGCGATAAATAATACTGGTGACGTCAAGTTGGCTTTCCACCACTCCCCACTCGAACTTCCGAATTAGACCGCCAGATGCGCCAGTGCGTTCCCCATAGAACCTCCAAAGCTTTTTAAGTCTCTCGGTGTCGGAGAACAAGTTAATCTCACATGCGTACGCATCTAACAGGCCATTTAATAGCTTCACCTCATTTAAAGGCACATCTTGATAACGGGTTGTCTTCGCAACACTCGTCATCTCAAACCGTCCAAGATCCGAATTGAGCCCGCGAAATATTTGTCCGGCGGGAAGATTTTCTACGGTAGAACCATTGCTACAAAGCAATGTGGCATGGATTGGATTAGATAACTTATCAAGCTGATGGGCATCCACCGAAACCGAACTCCTGATGGTCTTTCTGTCGAGAGCACCTACGTCCAGACCCTTTTTCACCACCTGGAAATGACCAATAATGTCTGACTCACTAGAGTCCGTTGAAAAATTTGGCGTCAAAATTGCTTCTGAAGTCGATCCGGTTAAGGTTGTAGAGAGCTCGATTACATCTATTGGAAATTCTGAGTCTGACTCTGCCAAATTGATATTGAAGTCAAGCGTACTCCGTGCACCCCTATAGGCAACGGGAAGGGAGCGCTTCTCGTACATGTTCTCAACGATGATTGGGTTAAACAGGAAATAACTCGAATCAAGCGGGATATCTTCGAGTAGGTCTCCTTCAAAGGTAATCACGAGATCTAGCTCTTCTATTGAGTCCATTTCTTCTAAGAGGGCTGAATCCCCTCTCGCTTCGATTTGATCATGAACCTGATCAAGTTTTATTTCCAAATTTCTCAACACACCCGGAAAAGCGAGGAAGAATTCGAGCAAATCAAAAGGGAGAGCACCCTGATTACGGGTCAGTTGCCTGACAAACTCATTGCCTTCAAAAAGATTTCGTAGCTGGCTTTGATCCACAAAAAATGGTGAACCATCCAATCGAACTTCGATTTTTGACACAGAACGTCGGAAGGACTCATAAATGATCTGTGCCCCATGCCGATCGCCTTGAATAAGGAAAGGGAGAGTTTTTAATGAAGATGCTGCAAATGGTTGTGCGGATCTTAGTGCCAACGTTAGCGTAGTTTCGTCACGCGCGGCGTTGTATTCCGAGCCCACACGTTGGAGATTAAGGGGCGTGACAGAAGTCTGTGAAAGAACACGGAACCTTTGAGTTCCCTTGTTAGGTCGTTGAAGCAGAACCTCTTCGCCTCGGTCGATTTTCGTAAACTTATCCACCTGAGAACTCAGGTTGAGGATAGTCATGGACCCGCGAGGCACGAATTCGCTTGGGAACAGATGCTTACCAACCGCCTGGCGAAGCGCGGACGCACCGCGGTCTATTAACTCATCGGCAGAGTCAAGAACATACGCCATTGAACGCAGCAGAACATCAACGTCGGGATCCACGCTAAGCTGGTCCGCAGCTACTTGATGTTCTTCTGTCGAATTGGACCTAAGCTTCGTAAGGAGTTCTTCGTAACGTTGATCGGATTGCCGAGTCATGATGCCGAATTTCCTGCTTTAATTACTCTAAGAGAGATTGACGAGTCGATCTCCATCAGAACTTGGGCGTAATAGCGGCGCGGCAAGGGGCGGCTCAAGATAGAACAAACCAGGCGAATACCGCTCTCGATATCTCGTCGTTCCTGCAGAACAGTCATCCGCACCTCCTGAATACGGTTATCACAGCAAAGAATAACGTCCTTAACTTGATCAAGAATACTGCTTCGCCGATCCTTTGGGCACCGCGCAAGAGAGAAAGCGAGGGATCGAAGCCCAAGCCCCGGATTAGCCAAGCATGACCCGGGCGAACTATTACAAAGGTCTTCCAGCTCACTCCTTACCGTCTCAGCGAACTCAATATCGGCCCCTTGGACACTCTCAGGCGGCTCCAGTAATCGATTGCGAGAGAGCAATCTCATTATCGTTTATGGAACCATTCTGAACGTGACAACTTATTCAATGTTGGCCCAGCGTAATGGGTGATCGAGTTAAATCTCAGTTCAATTTCACTAAAAAGCCGGGTTCTCGGAAATTCTTCCGTGTCAACAATATCTGGCATCTGAGTTGATATTCGAACGACACTCGCCCCAAGCAGTGAAACAAGATAAGCGACAGTCTTATTCCCAAACTCATCCCATAATTCCCAGTCAATCGTCGCGACCAGTGAAGACGGCGTATCCGGCTGACATATAAACTCATGCCAATCAATGATTGTCTCATCCTGCACCACCTTGAATCTGACGGTGCGGTTTTGAGCGCCTTGCAGCGGCGCACTATCTTCTGCTCGTTGCGGCACTTCCACTTCATGCTGATATCCGTACACGTGACGTTCGATATCGCGACTGGGGGCGGATTCAGGTTCCATATGAATCGCGAGGGGGTCGAAAGTCTCTTGATCCGATGAGCTTACCGTGTATGCACGAACCGTTCCGACATAAGCCATAACTGTCTCCCTCCTCAACCTATTCCGACATGGGTTGTAAGTTCACCCACTGGATAATCGCGATGCTCGTGTAGTCGAAAAGTTAAACGATATGAATCGCGAGTGATCTCGGGATCTTTTATAAATTCGCAAAAGCCCGCACTAAGGGGACGAGTACGCAGTAATTCCGCTCTCGGTTTTGGAGTGTCGAGCACGAAAGCACCAATCTGGTCATTAATGGCAGCTACCCTCTCATTTACGCTCATAGAGCTACCGATGTTATCTCGCGCCCATCCTTTCAATTTATGCAATATTCGTAAAATCTGAACAAGGCCGATGAGTTCGGGCGGACGGTTCCCATCGACTCTTTGGGGGCTATGTGCGCCACCGTGAATACCGCCAATCGGACGGGCCCCATCGAACCTTAATGGGCGCTGGGGGTGGACACAAACCGGCATGACCATCCCGCTCCTCTGGAGCGTTTCGACAGTACTAGGCCCAAACCAATATACGGGCCGCACCTCGTAATCGAGAGCGTCCTGTTGAAGATCCGAGGAGGCAGTTCCTCGTAGGTCAATTAGCGTCTCAATTAGATCTATAGCTAGATCGACAGATCCAGGGCAGTCAAAGATATCGAGCTCTCGACTCTCCCTCCCGTCGCCAAGATCGGTTACTTGCCGCACTGCAATCACCGAACTTTGGGGAGTTAAGAAAAGAAAGCTGCCGCAGGTCTCCATAGCAATATTACGCAGCGAGCTATCGAGTTCTATTCCAATATTCTCCAATCCATCTAGGATCGAGTAATCATCGGCTTTCAACAAGGACAAGCCGGGATCAAGCAACATCGGCGTACTCGCCAGTTCTCCTATTTTCGCTAGGTACTTATAAACTGGACTGGTTTCAGAGCTAAATCCAACAGGAAATCCTAAGACTACAGCGGAAAACGGATCACCTCCGTATTGGCCTATTTCGCTTTGATAAATTGCCGAATAAAGATCTGTATTCACGACGTCAAGGTCGCAATCGTTCAGCAATGCTTGGGGTGATGCATTTAGAGCCCAGATTTCAAGCGAGTGATGGCTCATTCCCGCTTTTAAAATTCGATCTAGCCCTAACCAGGACTCCTTCAGTTCCTTGAAAACAGGGTCCTGGCGGATCGCGTTTTGAAATTCCTCGTATAGTGCGCTTAAGTCGAGATAGAGCTGATCCAGCCCTAAAGGCTGGCTATCGGAAGACGATAGACCCTTTATTAGTTTCAATCCTTCAATGACACTCTGCAACTCAACGCTCGGAAACTGGGTTGCTACTCCATCAATTCCCTCAATATCAACGCCTCCCTTTTCAATTCCTGCACGAATCTCCCTTTGAACCGTCTCCCAATCGCCCAGTAATCCTCCCAGGATCTTTAATGTTCCAGTGTTGGGACGCGGAGCATCGAGAGAGTCGGGCACGAGCCTACAAGCGGGGAGCGGAGACAGGAACGACACGATGTCAGACGGCTGGTAGCGCACAAAGACCTGCTCTTTACTTCCCCAAAAGTCCAGCTCGAGTTCCAGATCTATTGATGGCGACCAAAACCCGAGCAGCTCGCGCGAGTGCTGCACACTTAAGGGTACTTCGATTGGGGCCAGCATTCCCCTGAAGTTTCCGACAACTAAAACCTTTAGACGGCTCTCATTTACCCGGTCTACGTCCGAGTACGCCCAGTCATGCGGGGGAATATAAGGCGCAGGAATATCAACTGGCATCTCGTCCCTCGGTCGGCCAACAGGTTGCTATATGAGGAGGAGTGTTCGTGGGGCGCTCCTGTGCCGCCTTAATTACTGCATCCTTCCCTATAATTTCATACTCTAGGTCAATATGACCCAAGCGCTGTTGCTGAAACACTCGTGAATATTCGGGAAAATCATCCTTGGTAAGTCGCAAAGTGTCGCTTTCGAACCCTTCGAGGAATGCTGGGTAGCCGCGCAGACCTTTATACACCTTGCGTAACTCAAATATTCCAAAATCGATATCAAGACGAAAATCGGAGCATGCATGCGACCATTCGATCTGACCCTGGGTTAAGAAGTTTTGATTAACCAACCGTTGCCGCGTCTCACCATTGTCACAGAGCAGCGTCATAGTGGTCTTCACCGGTTTTAATAATGCCTGCTTGTTTACCATCACCGGTCGGGTCAAAAGTTGGGTGGGATAGGTGTCCTGCATCGCTTGCAGCCCAAGGCGCCCACTGGACAGGAAGTTAAAGAAGTTCTCGGTGAGAGGAAGACCGCGTTTACCGACTTCCCGCGGGACAAGCCCGACCCCTGGATTGGTCTTGACAAAAGGTTTCAGCTTTTGATCTAAGAAAGTCCATACAAGCCCGCCACTCTGAAACAATCGAGAGAACCTGGCACTCTCGGGGACATTGTCCATCCCAGCGAGCACCTCTTCTCTCCAGAGGGAGTCCGTCTGACAGGCGGCCTCTTCCAGAAGGTAGTCCTCGCTGACGTAGAGAGGAGCCGAAAGTAAGTCCCAATATATCCGAGAGTATTTATCCCGAAGCCCCAACATCATCTCGAGGCTGCGAATTGATTTGTAACCGGAGGCTAACGCCGTCGTACCGGATCCTGGATCGTCTCCAGAAAGGAAGCGATCGGTGATTGTTGCGAAGGATGCGGTACGACTGTCGGCAGAGAATGCAATCAGTTCCAACGCGGGGAGGTAGTTATCCTTATATTCTTTTGCCGCGTTTTCAAGTTGCTCGTCGCGCGCAGGTCCACCCTTTTCCTTATCGAGTTTCTTCTTAGTTTTTACCCCTTTTTTAGCCTCTTTGCTGACCGCCTTACCAACCGCGCCAAATTTACTCAGCATTTTTAGGCCAAGCTTCGTCAGTGTTTTGCTCGGCCCGCCACCCCCTTCGTCTCCCCCAAGGAGTTCTACTTTCCTGTGGAAGAGAGTTAACTCCAGCCAGTCAGGCCGCTCGTCTGGGAAGAAAGATTCTTGGTTCTCCTCAGCGATAATTCGCAGTGCAGACCGATAAGGATTTCTACGCGCTGACGCCATTTGAATAATATTCGCCTGTGCCATTTCCCGATTCGATAACTGGCTATTACCTAAAAGCACTGTTTCGGCGTAATCCGTCCAAACCTGAATACGACGTTTAAAGAAATCTTTCTTTATTTCACCCTCCGCCTCATCGAGCCATGCACCTGTGGTCCCGGTCTTTCGCACCTGATCGAAGAAGCTGTTAATAAATCCAACTCCTTCATCACTCCACACCGGCTGAACTATCTCCTCCGCGGCGGGCGGAGTTTCTGCCCAAAGATCACCGCTACTTATCTCTGGCTTAATCTTTAACAATTCATCGTTGGCAAGATAAAGCAGCCACGTTAATTCAGGGTCAATGCCTGATACGAGATTCTGAAATGCTTTGGTCCAAAACTCTCGTCTTTCAGACAATGACTCTGGTTCGCTTGAATATTGATCCCAAACCTTGCTGTAGACAAACGCAATAAAGACCGTTGCCGCTAAATCCGGATCATTCCGGGTCAAGCTATAGGAAGAACCTTCCCCAAATGGGTTTGGCATTTCAAGGATTTCGCGTAGAGATCGTTTATCCTCAATCGCACGAATTACATTGATCCGGTCCATCGAGTTTTTAATAACCTGACCAAGCTTAGAGAAGGCAGAATTTGGTCTTGGGTCTAATCCGGAAGAGCTGAGCCGCCTTTGCGTTTCAGCTTGTAGTGCCAAAATATATTCGCTCTTTACTGCACGAACACTGTCGAACTTTTCCTCGTCGAGGATCGCCAACAGCCTCTTCGCCTGATCGGCCCACTCCCCTTTCATCTGCTCAACCGTGGTCTGGTCGCTCGGTATCCCCATCCAAGGTATCGGGATCGGAGGCTCGACGTAACCTGAGATCTCAGCTTCCATGGTGTCGATGAGCGCTCTCTTGTGGTCCAGTTGTTTAATTAAATTAACTTCATAATTGGCATCGACGGATGGCGAAAATGCAAGAAAATCAGAACGGAGGAGATTCAAGGATCGTAGATCTAACGAACCCTCAACGGCAATGACAAGAGCGATCACTACCCAAGCAATCCCAAATCGATTTAGGACCCTTCTCCGGGTCCCACGAAACAGTCTTTCTGCAAACTCGAGAGTCGTAGTCGCTCCACTTTCCTGGGGCAATATTCTGTCGATTAACTCTTGGTAGAAAGCGGATGCGGTCGGTCTTTGCTGGTCTTGGAGACTCTGCCGAGGCGCGAAGCTTAAAAAATACACTCCCCGGAAGTTCGGCCGAACCCGCTGCAATTCGCTTCCCGAAATTGTCTCTACGAGGCTTCCGAGATTTTTTGCGATACTGGAAATCTGCGACTGAAGCCGGATCAAAGAAACCGTCGAGACGTCACTTTGGTTTCCCTCTGCAACGTTCAAAGCAATCTTGCTCTCTATTACCTTTCCAAGCTCACTGATTACATCCGCAGAAAAACGCTGCAATCCTCCCTCGGCGCTTAAGAGATGCACATCCTCTTGGCCGAATCCTGAGCCAAATGCTTGACCGCGTTCTCCCTCGGATAAAAGGTGACTGAATTCTTCGAAACCCTCAAGCTGCCACAAGTCTGTAACGACTAAGAACACCGGCACTTGTATACGCAGAACTCGGATGGCACTCTGGACTAAGTCATTAACAGATCGACCAGTATCGTGCACCCGATCGGCGGAGCCCAGCAGCAGACCAACCGGCGCCGAAATTATTACCCCCTCTAACGGACGCTGCTCTCGATACCGGTTTAATCCACGCAGTAGATCCTGCCAAACCTTGCCAGCGCTACCGTCTTTAACGATCTCGGGTCCGCAAGAAAGGCACAGGAATGAGTCGAGGACGTCAATATCGAGCGCGGAACCCGAAGAAATGTCGGCTCCAATCTCTAGGGCGGCGTTATTGTTGTGCCTCTTCAGATACCGTCGAAAATCTCCCGCCTCACATTCAAACTCAACGAACCAAGGAATCTGGTATTCACCACCGCGACCAATTCGGCGGCGGAGGGCTTTCTGGAGTTGCTGAAATCGATCGTCACTCGCATCTCTTGAGAAGCCAAGACGTGCGAGCAAAGACTTCTCTCTTGGTTCAACGTCAAGAAGTTGTTTCGCTTTGCGCTTTGCTCTCCAGCGATTTAAGAGTCGTCTTAAAACAAAAAACGCTATTACGGCTAAGATGAAATAAGCTGCGGCCCGAAACGCAGACTGTTCGGGATAACCCAGCCCTAGCATTACGATGAGGACCCCTAAACTGATTGCCGCAACCAGAAGGATGATCAAAAACCATTTAAAAAATTTCATTCGCTTACCGTAAGACTAGAAGTCGCGCTCATTCTTTTGACTAGAAAGGTCGTTGGGGGGGAAGCAACTTGATCATCAGGCTAGTCCCCGCTGAAAACTCCCCCAATCCAGGCGGAAGCCCCGTCAACCCAAACCCCAAATCCGTTTTGCGCAGACCGATTTACAGAATCATCTATTAGGCCTGTTTGGAGGACGCCATGCGTCGCAGTCGAGTCGACAACCTGCGTTATCGAACTTGAGTAATAAATAAAGAAGGCGAGAACGACCAGAGCACCGACAAGATTTACCGTAAAGAGCCCTCCCCGTCGCTTAGCCCGATTGACCGTGCCCCGTTGTCCCAATCCCCGGTATGCGCTAGGACACAACACTCGGTCGTTGGACCCAGCACGCCGGAGCAGATGGACTGATTCCCGAAGACGATGTTTTACTTCATCTATGGACGAGAGATCTTTGTGGAGTGCCGCAACCAATCCCGTGTCCAAGCAACTTAGGTATACCAATTGAATATCAAAGTTCTCGGGTAGCGGCTCAAGAACCTTCTGCATCTCGGCAAACATCCAATCACCGCCAGTTCGCGTTCCGAAAAATTTCTCTTGAAGCAGGTGCTCCTTCCAATCCCCACCAAGGGGGCCTTCTTCTGACATCAAGAGCTCGTCGATTAGGATGGTAAAAGCATACTTAGCTGAATCGGTTTTCAAAACACCGTGCCCAGCATCCTTCGCCTCGGCCTCAGACCGCTCGAACGCGTCTATCAACCTCCGTTCCAAATCACCCGCTACTCTGGGCTCGGGAGCATCCCCTTGGAGGTCCTCTACAAAACTGAGCACCGGATGGAAACATTCGATAAGCAACATTTCTATGTTTCCCTACTTCTGAACCGCGACGAGTTCTATTGAGACCTGAGTCGGAATGTTCTTCCATTCAATCGCGATGTCTCGCTCATCCGCAATTGTTCTCCAAACCTTTGAATCAGTATTCAGCTTAAAAAAGAATGCCTTCTCTCGAATTGGCGCACCAGCAGGCCGCGAGGGTGAAAACTGGCATGGGAGGCCAGAAAGTGAGAAGCGAATCAGATCTTTCATTTCGCTCTCAGCTGCTATTCGGACATTGGACTGAAAACCTGGAACCCATGAATTTTCCTCGTCCGAACTCTCTACCATTAGGAAGAAATCGACGTTGTCGCCGAAGAAATGAGATGGTATTTCCGTATATAGCCGCTCTCCGCCCACATTAACAAATGGTACGACCAGCTTCGCGGCAGGTGTCAGCTCATCAAGGAGAATTGGAATTAAGTCGAGCGCTCTCTGGAAGCACGCCGCAGGATTGCCATGATCATAATTAAGTAACTCTGAAGACCCGCCACGATAGCTTCCGGTAAGATCGATGAGGTCTGAAAACGTACTGAGCCTGGCTATCAGAACATTCACGGCTTCAAAAAGAGCGGCTGGATGCACAAAAGGGTTGCCCATCTGATGCCTCATACTTGCCGTGCATTCACTTAAGGCTTGCATACCCGCCATCAACCGTGCCTCACGCCGCCCGTATTCCATGGAACTACCGTTGAACGTATTTTTAATCTCCTCCAATCCGCGCGCAGTAGCCATCACCTGTTGGTAAAACTCCTGAGCAAGCGATTCCAGCACGTCAGAACATCGTAAATTGCTGGTTGGGAAAGAAAACTTCGGATCATGCTGCACAACGCTATCGTCCATGATCAGCCGCGCAACATGTAACAACTCATAGTCACTTGCTGCGTCTACATCATAGGTTGTGAACAATCTAATGTTGAACTCGATTAGGTCAACCTTCACGGACCTGTCTGCGTCGTTGAAGTCAAGTAACTCAAGTGGCGCACTGTTGCTGCTCCGCGCTCCGCTCGCGCCAGTGGCTACGTTTGGAGCGGAAGGGTTATAGCGCCTAAGGCCGACAAAGACTTCCAACGGTCTGGAAGAATCCGTCCACTGGTCAGAAAATTGAAGATCCGGCGCCTTGCAGTTACCGGGAAACTCCAGAAACGTACCGTCCGGCGTAACCGCTGTCATTGCCTTGATACGCAATGTTCCCGCCTGAAGTAAACTGTTGTCTAGCTCTAATTGAGCAAAGCCCCAAGTCTCGTTGGGCACTATTTGAAGAGCTTCTCCTTGCAGTTGCGCAACATGATTGGTCAGATACTGGAGATGTTGGGACTCCAGAAATTGCCCTGAGTACCATTTGGGCTGCCTTCCATAATTCATTATCTCAACTCCTAGTTCGCCGTTCGTCGGTCAAGTTAAACGGTTGGCGTTTCTTTTTTCTGCTCGGCACCTCAAGCAACACTCCGCGATGACAGTTCTACACCTCAGCCAACCTGGAATCAGGGGACGTTGTAAAGAAAACGACCCAACAATCCGGGTGCCTCGAGCCAAAACCGAGTAGATGTGCTTTTCTCCGTATCTATTTCCTGCGAACCTAATTTAAGGTCAATTAGCTCATAGGGCGCATACATTGGGGTATCGTTGTGAAAGAGCGCGATTGGGTCTGCATGATAGGTTCGATCTAGAAAAATCGGTGTATCAAACACCAGCAGTGATTTGTTAGGCTTCAAATCATAGTAGCCGGCAACGATCGCTAAATGTTTCGACATCTCTCCGCGAGTTAACACTACCGTTGAACGTGATCCTGGTTGGATCCTGAACGTGTCGATCCTTACTATTGCCGGGTCCTCAAGATCTCCTTCCAGGATTTTCTGCAGGCCAAGCGAACTTTTGCCTAGGTTGGAAATAATGCCCCGACTACTCGCCTGCAAGAATCCTATCGTCAATCCGTTATTTGTATTTCCAAACCAGTTTAGATCTGGGTCAGCGACGATTTGGACAGTGATAGCCCCTTTCTGCTCCGGTAGATTTCCAGCGGTAACCTGACTTAGCTTCAATGGCTTGGTAACTTCTACAGGGCGGGTAATGCATCCAGCCAACCCGATGCAGATTAAAAGTAGCCCCATGATATGTAGCTTACGTTTCATCGAAATTTATCAAATAAGTCTTTAGACTAGATCGCCTTCTGGCGTGGGCACCTGTTCGCAGAATCCATGACACATTAAATCTGCAACCTGAGAGGCCAGCTCTAAATGGTCTCTATAAAACGGCGAAAGGCCGGGCAGTCCAATAACCACCCAGCCTGTCCATCCCTAGGATAAATGTGTCAGGAAAGACGTTATTCCCCGCTCCACGTATCTTCGAACTCCGTCCCGCCAGGCTCATGAGATGCTGTTACTTTGTTGTAGGCGAAAGTAACTAATTCATAAGCAGGCATATTATCGTTTGCGGGATCCAGAATATTAGGTGACGATACTTCAATATTCGTCACTTTCGCTCCCTCAATAACGATTTCATAAAATGCCTCTGGGTCACCATCCCCTCCGATATCCCCAGGCCTAAAAAATGAGAATGTGCACTCTAAAGGCGTCGGGTTGGTTAAGGCCTGCGCTAACAACGGCGATGAAGAGTCGAGATGCTTCTTAATCGTTAGATGTTGGTGCCGACGGTTCCCCGTGATCTGGCCAGAAAGTTGATCCGTGGGAACATACATTCCCCAATGGAACTCGAGTACAGAAATTTCATCTTCATGTTCTGCTACAGCGAATTGGCCGATACTATCCTCGGTGTTTGCAGCATCAGAAATATCCGCTATTTCCAAATAAATGTTGTAAGCCAAACTAGTTCTCCTTCAATAAAAGAGTTGTCGATCGAATTTGTACGGTATCAGGAGCTGACCTGAATCGGTGTGACCGAAATCACGTTCTGGGTCGAATCCTACTGGTAAAAACCAAATTCAGCGCCCCTGACGCTGTCACTTTGTTGCCACTACGCTTCTGCGGCTTCTCCTCCAGCCTCGACCGAACCCGTTAGAGATAATGTGAAGTTCGCTCCCATGAACTTAAAGTGCGGGGTTACTTCCATGCTAATTGCATACCAGCCTGCGTTCGAGGGAATATCCGAAACCGCTATCTTTGCGTTTCGAAGCGGTCGCGAACTGCGCATTGCCGACGGCACATTTTCCTGGTCAGCGACGTAACTTCTGATCCAGCGATTCAGCTCCGCCTCTATTTCTCCGCGTGACACCCAGCCTCCTAGGTTCTCTCTCTGAAGCACTTTTAAATAGTGAGCTAATCGAGTGACGACGAACAGATACGGCAGTTGTGTCCCGAGTTTGTAGTTCAATTCTGCTTGCTTCGCTTCTGCGTCTGAACCAAAGAATTTGGCTTTCTGGATGGAGTTTGCTGAGAAGAACGACGCGTTGTCAGTCCCCTTGCGCAATGTCAATGGCGCAAAGCCCAAGTTGCTGAACTCGTATTCACGACGATCTGAGATTGGAATCTCGACAGGACCGGCTACGAAAAACTTACCGTCTCGGTCATATACATAGGACGGAAGACCTGTAACTGCACCACCGCTTTTCGGACCAATGATGTTCGGACACCAGCGATACTTAGCGAAGGAATCAACCACACGAGTCGCCAGAGCGAAAGCCGCATTACCCCAGCAGAAGTCATCCCCTTCGACCGCATTCTCTTCGTAGTCAAATTCGGGGATTTCATTCTGCGAACCGTAAGGCGCGCGTAATAAAAACCTGGGCAGCGTGAGGCAAACGTTACGCGAGTCCTCGGCATTCCTTAGCCCGTTCCACGTTCGATATGTTGGGGAATCAAACACAGACTCGAGGTCTTTGAGTTTGTAAAGATCACTCCAGGAATCCAGGCCCAAGAAAGCCGAGCTAGCTGCAGCAATAAATGGCGCATGGGCCATTCCCGCGACATTAGCCACACACTTAAGCAATTCGCAATCCTTACCGTCTGGACCGAACTCGTAGGCGCCGACCAGTGCACCAACCGGCTCGCCTCCGAACTGACCGTACTCATCCGTATAGACCATTCTGTGGAGACTTGAGTCACTAATTTCAGAAGCGTCCGCAAAATCAGCGGCGAGCTCTTCTTTCGTAACGTCCAAAACCTGTAGCTTGATGTTCTCGCGGAAATTTGTCCTTGAGACAAGAAAATCAAGCTGCCGCCACGCCGACTCAATCGACTTGAACGATTCGTGATGCAGTACTTGGTCCATTTGCTCACTGATTTTTTGATCGAGCTCGGCGATAACTGCGTCTACTAGCCGGCGATCTACCCTAGCCGCTCCATTTTCCTGAGTCGATGCACGCTCAATCAGCGTAACGACTGCCTCTTTTGCCGAGTCAACCGAATCATCAGGAAGAGCCAGACCAGAAGCCCCTAATACCTCATCCACAACAGCTGTCTTAACCATAATAAAAATCCTATTGAATCTGTTTTCTTAAGTTGACTATTTGCTAGAGACTTTCTCGTCGATTAACTTTCGGAAGTCCGAGGAGTTGCCGATCGGAGCACGCAGAGCTTTTAGCGCATCACGCAGACCCAGCATTTTTTTAAGCTCTGGGATTTGGTCGATTACTGCCGACGGACTAAAGTCTTTCATGCTATTGAACTCAAGGCTGACCTTTACCTCGCCTTTGCCGGTAAGGGTATTAGGGACTGAGTATTCAGTTGCCACATCCATAGAAGCCATCAAATTATCGACGGATGGTGAAGTTACTTCGGACGAACTGCGATCTGGAAGATCAGAATCTTTTCGACCATGAAAGTCTCCAAGGACCATTACCTTTAGCGGTAATTCAATCTGCTCTTTACGGCCACCTGTAGCTGGCTGGTAGACGATATTGATTCGCTCTTTCGGCGCTACAGCGCTATCCAAACCTTTTGCCATCTGACTATCTCCTGTTGTAAATAAAAAGTTCCACGGCACTGGACAAACTGCCCTAATACCGAAGAAATCTAATCTGAGTTAGGGGAATTAGGCTCTAGATACTTTCCTCATCCGATCCAGAAAGCCAATCGATACAACGTTTTTAACACCATCCGCCAATTTGTCAAGCAAATAGGATCTAATGAGATCTCCGACCTCTTTTCTTTACAATGATTAGATCGACAAAACGACTCCCCAACCCTGATGGTGACAAAGGGTCAGAGCAGTCTTCGAACTGTCTTCAAGACTCCAAGACGTTTGGCTCGTCTTTCAGAACACGCCTTATTAGCGGCATTAGATTCACAGAACTAGCGTTCATTAATACGCTGCACAACAATAGGGCAGCGTTCCCAGTACGGAAAAACCCGTTCATCTGGAGGGACCACGCTAGTCCGTTTACTAGGATTCCTTCACACCAGTGTATTTCTTGTCGGCAGCTCGAATCTCGTCCCAGGGATTTTTCCCTCGTCCTTTCAACTGGTTCACGATTAACGAGCTTTGTCCGGTCAGATAAATGACCACGTACACACATGTCACCGAGAAAAGCAGCGGCAAAGAAGTGGTCAAGCGGCCTGTCATTTCGATCATCATGATGATCGCTGACATGACTGCTCCCACGACTCCCGCCACCATAGCCCCCATACCCGCTAGCGCATACAAGGACAGGCTTGCGATCTCGACGCCGGCACCCTCGACCATCAAGCCAACGGCTAAGCCAAGCATCGCTCCCATAAAGAGACTCGGACCGAATACTCCTCCATTGAATCCGAACGCAAAGCTCGCGATAGTCGCTACAAACTTCAGAGCTAACAGAATCAAGCATAGCTTGAGAGCGATTCCGCCAGCGACCGCGAGCTGAGTCTCATAACCGCCTAGGCCTAGCACCGAGGGAAAGTAAAAACAGATCCCGGCTAGGACCAAACCACCCAACGCTGGCTTTAAACGATTGTCTATCTTCACATGCTTGCCAACCAATGCAGCCGCGGCCGGTAAGGCGCGATTAAACGCGATCGCCAATCCACCGCAGAGCAATCCGATAATTCCAAAAAAGATAAACTCATATGGGTTCACGAAGTCCGGAATGATTTCACTTGGGATGATGAAATGAACATCCAGGAGCACCGCAGTCTCCGAAGCCGCTACCGCCGCCGCAGCGATCGGTATGAACTGATATAAGCGCCACTGCCGCAAAACAACTTCTTGCACAAAGATTACCGCTGCCAGGGGAGATAAGAAGGAGGCAGAAATTGCAGCCGCCATGCCCGCACAACTAAGCGTCAACCGCTCCTGATCATCTAGTTTCAGCAGACCCCCTAACCCCGATGCAGCCGCTGCCCCAAGATGGACAGCCGGGCCGAACCGGCCTACAGAGGCGCCTGCCCCGATAGAAACCGCGCTGATCGCACCAACAGTCAGGCCTTCTTTAAAACCGGTGGCGCCCTTGTTGTAGTGGACATCTTCAATTACGTGAGATAACCCTCTGTTCGTTCTGTTTGGCATCAAGTAATAACTCATACACCCTACGATTAACCCAAAAACGACCATCACGATCACGTTAAAAGGTCGCAGAGTCGCGTTTTCAATCCCTTGCTCTTTCGCAAGATCCATCAATGGCGTGCCATCAACGTTGAATAACGCTCCATCGTGAATATAGGTCTCGGTCAGGCCGATACCCATCAGAAATAGCTTGGCGAGGCCCGCTGCAACAATGCCTACAATGATTGAGAGCACAACCATACGCAAAATGCTCCATCCCATTTTTGGACGTGTCGCCCCTTGGCTTAGTTCTTCTTTGGCTGATTGAGTAGTCATCGTTCTTTGCCTCACCCCTTTACCAGTTTTACAAATTATTATTTTTCGATTCTATAACGTGCTTGAAAGCTGCGTCCCGCTCCTGCCGTCAAGAGATACTTTCTTATAGGACGGTTACAGATCCTTCACATATTTATTCAGTGGACTTAGGTCGTTCTAGGCGCGTGGGCTGATCTTCTTTATCAGGCGAGCTATTGATCGCTTCTGCCGAAATTAGTTTTTCGCCCGCATGTTTCCGCATGATTCCCTGACATCTTTCAATCATTACTCCAGACGCATAGTCACCACCGGGCCGAAGAGCGTTCGCTTTAGTGAAATACTCAATTGCAATTGAAAGATCTCTAACAAGGTACGCCTTCAGGCCTTCTTCGTAAATCTGAACCCATTCTGGAATGACTGGAGGCCCCCATCCATCATGCATTTCGAGCAATTCATAAACATCGACCGCTTCTGTTTTACCCTTGACTATCACCTGATCTAGACGTCGCACGATAATTTCGTATCGTGCGAATTGATACGTTGTCGGACCAATTAGAATCGAGGTTCCGAACTCTTTGTTGAGGCCTTCCAGCCGCGCCGCGAGATTTACCGGATCCCCAATTACGGTGTAAGACAGCCGATTGTTTGAACCGAAATTTCCGACGAGCATACGCCCGGTGCTAATTCCAAAGCGTGCGGCAAACACTACATCGTCACTTTCTGCAGACTGAATTTGCTCTGCGAGCGCATCTCGGCAACTTACCGCAGCTGCACAAGCATCGGTCGCATGGCTTTCGTTCGGTGTCGGGGCGCCCCAAAAAGCCATAATCGCGTCACCGATATACTTATCGATTACACCATTGTTGCGATAGATTCGTTCGGACATTGATTCAAAATAGGCCGCAAGGTGCTCTGCAAGTCGAAATCCTAACTTTTCAGATATCGTCGTGAAATTCGCAATATCCGAAAACAACACCGTCAAGGTGCGGCGCTCTGCGCCAATTGCTGCAATCTGATCCTTTTTAAGGAGCTCTGGTAACAATTCTCTGGGCAGATATCGGCCGAATGACTCCAATCCCGTTCTCATTTTCTCCATAGATCGAGACAAAGACTTTATTTCGGATACTGCACTAGGCACATTCTCTACATCGTGGAGGCGAAATTGTTCAATCGCACCCATTTGGTCGACCATCCTATTAAGCGGTCTAACAAAGATAAGTCTCGCCGCAATAATCGAAAGTACCGACAGAATGACAACCATAATTCCGAGTAGAAAGATCAGTACCTCGTTGTTCTTCTCGATGGTTGCGAGAAATACATTTGCCGGAATGATCGTCCCAATAACCCAGCCCAGTCGAGTCTCAGAACTCAGTGTCACATAAAATAGTTTTTCGGGATTGAGTCGATCGGCGATCAGAACAGTGGTGGGTTGATCTAGATTTACTGTGGAAACTTTCCCGTTGGTTAGAGCATCACTAACCATATTAAGGTGAGGATTCGTCGTTTCACTTAGAAGGCGTGGTCTAGGCTTGACGCCGGGCTCATCCGAAGCAAAAACAACCTGCGCCTGATCCGGAAACGCAACCATGCTACCGTTCGCTGTCATGATGAATCCGGTACCCTCGCGCAATGCTGCTGAGTCGGCAGACGGGCTGAATACACTTGCGAGGAAAGTTGAAAGCCTTTCTAGCTCAAGAGCAATACTAATCACATCTGGCGATTTAGATGACACTGTCCTCGGGAGCGCTTTGGCTGTGTTGAGTCCTGGTTTACCGCTTGTTGAAAAAACGTAGAGATCCGTCCACACGATAGCGCCGGGCTCAGCAGAGGCGAGTTTGTACCACGGCCTCTTTGTTGCATCATAATTTTTCTTGGTCAATTTTTGACCAACAGACACATACTCGCCATCAACAAATAGAAACTTCTGAGTATTGCGCAGATCAAACTCGCGTTTGGAGTGACGGCTATCCACCACTCTAAAGTTACCAGGATCTGCCCGTTGGACACCGAAGAAGTTTCCATTAGAAAGCCCTAAACTCAGCCACGAGAACGACGGATTAGCTTTTAAAATCGAAAAAAAGACTTGCTCTCGGTGCGCTGCATTAGACATCAGCGTTGGAGATCCTACGAACATCTGGTAGATCGATTCCTGCGCCAGCTCAGCCGATTCCAGCAAATTAGCAACTTCTGAGACAACGCGTAAGGATGTTTCCGCGTTGATCTTCCGGGCCAGATCATCGACATTTTCCCGCGCCGTTGAGTCAAACGGGACAAATATCACAAATGCTGTTGTTAGGATAATCGTGAGCGAAAAAATCAGAAACAGATTCTGGAAGCTCAGGCCGAAACCTGATCTGGCGGCTTTCTTTTTTGGGACGCTCTCCCCTTCAGACTGCTTTAGCGAACCTTCTGCTGGGTTATGTTCGTAGATATTTACCAAAACAGTATGCCGTGATGTGAGGGACCGGGCTTCAACGCCGGGTCATCAAGGGGACAACTGATGCTAATTTAAGCTTACAACTACATTCTTCCCTTTGCTGCGAGCAATCTCCCCCGTGTTCCCATAAATCGTTGAAGCGCGCTCTACAAAAGAGAACGGCACTTTCATTCCAATGTCTCGTGACTTCAGGAAGCTAATTGCTATATCCGGCGGCTCGACGAGGCCTACGGGGAGGTCACCTACCTTAGCTTTTCCCATAAGCACATTGACACCGTAAATCGCGGCGAGCTGTGCGTTACTATCAAAACCAACACCAATGGACATAACAGCAGTATCTGTCCCGGCTTGTACCACATCCGGGACCACGCTCAAGACGGGGACTGTGCTCGAGTGAGCATTGATCGTCGCTATTTCTCTAAAGACCGACGTACTCCCAGTAATCCAGAATATACTTTGTTCCAAGGACGGATCCGAGGAGCGCATCCGCGCAACAGCTTCTGGCACCGTTTTTGATAATTCAACTGCCGCTCCTTTCTGACTCACACCCACGCCCAAGACCTGAATGCCGTTCTCTTTGCCCCATTTAACCAGTGGCTCATACTGAGTTTTAATAGCGCTCTTGTTCTCGTTCGCAAATAGCACAGCAACATTCTTGAGGCCAGGCTTTAGCTCCTTTAGATACTTGCCCTGTAGGCCAACAGGAACATTCAGGGAGGTGAATGCCATATTGCTGCCACTTCCGGAATCATAATTGGGCATCTGGCCCAACATCACTGGATCCTTAGCGCATATCGTTACTACTGGAATCTTACCGCCCCAATAATTTTTGTACGCGAACTTCGCAGACGAAGAGCCAGTTGCGAAAATCAGATCTACCTTAGATGCTTCTGCTGCAGCAATCACTTCCAACCGCTTTGAGGCATCTTTTTCCATCAATACAACCTCGATCTCAGGAAATAATCCCCGATCAGCAAACACCCGGAGGCTAGTGCTTAAAGCGGTGTTGTAAGCCGATGATTTTTTTGGAAAGATGAAAAGGACTTTTTTGTCCGCCGCTCTCGATGACGAGCCGTCTGCCGACTCAGCGCCATCCGCCATGATGAAGCGAACTCTATCGGAAGAAATCTCACGCGCATCCCACGCTCGAGTCACATCGGAATCCACTTTCAGCCAGGACGCAATAGCAACTTGAACGCTCCGAGAATCTGCAAAGGATGTGCTTGTGATCAGCCCAAAGGGTGCTAAGCACAATACACAGGCGAACAATAAATCGAGTCTCACTCCTGTTCTACTATTCCCATATCGATTAAAGAACGTCATACGATTCCCTTTTTTCAGTAAGGATGGAGGCTTTTTACTAATTGCTCTCACATCATTTCTCAAGATTGTTTCTGACCTGCCGCTAAACCGCGGACTCTCTCGCTGAAGGCAAATCCGAGAAAGAAACTATCCGGAAAATGAGGCCCAGGATTACGATCACTAGGGCAATGTACAGCAACGTACTTGGCTGCATCCCGAACCAGAGAAGAAACTGCGCGACAATCAATGGACCCGCTACATGACCAAGTCGCTCCAAAAACCGATAAATTGCGGTTGAAGGAGCAAGTCCGATTTCTTTTGCGACCTTGGCTTGTGCAACATGAGTAAGGACAGGGGCGTTAATAAAACCATGGGCCGCGCCCAGTAGCAAAACCCCAAATATTAACGCTGTTACCTCAATCCAGCCAGAAAAGCGCTCCAGATTAAGATTGAGAATTTCGCTAAGCGTCGCCGGCGCTTCCAACATAACTCCGATTAGCATTAATCCGATTGAACTTAGAATCACACCCCCGAAGAGCACATTGGTACTGGAGCCGGTTCTGTCAACTTGCCTGGAAATAAAGTGAGATGCAAGCACCACCCCGAGGCCATAGATCATTATGATCTGACCAATATCATCCGCCGCATAATCGAGTTCCGAAAGTATGAGAGGAATCGCGAAGATGGTAACCCCTGTAAGAATCGCCTTAGTGGGAATCCCAACCGCAATTATTGTATTCAGGAACTTGAGATCCCCTAAAATTTTAAATACATCGAGATACCCAGAGAAATATTGCTTCAGGCCTCCAGGTTGAGCGGAGTTGCTGTCTTCACGTGCCGAAGTATTGTTGCTTGGGCCCGTCGATGGAAGCAGAACGAAGACATAGGTTGCGCATAGGACGCCAACTATTCCTGCAACCAAAAACACGCCTGCATACCCTAGGTATACAGCGAGCAAAGCGCCAATCGCAGCGCCAGAAATAATCCCTCCGTTATATCCATAAACGATAATGTTGTTGCCCTGGGTGCGACGACTTTCTGGCGTATTCTCTAAAATAAATGCCTGCGTACCGATAAGCAAAAATCCTTGTCCTACTCCAGAGACTACCCTGGCCAAACATAGGATCTCGATAGCGCCGGCTCCGAAGTGGGCCTGAACCCAAACGCTAGCAGTATCGATGAACGCTAGCAAAATCTGAGACGAAGCAGTAAGGATGCTCCCAGTGAGCAGAAGGCCACGGGAGCCGTGGATCTCTGCGAATTTACCTGCCGGCACGAGGGTCAGCGCGAAAGCAAGAAAAAATAGTATGAAAACTTGTGCAGTGAACCCAGCTCCAAGCCCCGATAAAACGGAAACCTCTTGAATCAGCTGCGGCAAGAATGAGGCGTTCATTGCTTCCAAAAAAACCGCGACGAAGAAAAGTGGTTTCAAAAGTGCAAGCCGGAAGGCTTTTGAACTATCGCTATCGTATTCCAGCTCACGCAGCGCCTCGAGGCCGCTGGCATCAGTCACTGCCGTAGCTGTTTCCGACATCTCTTTCTTTCTTTTGCGCTCCTCTAGCACGACGCTCAACTTGAAGAACAGCGCTGTTAAAAATACCGTTGCCAGAAAAAGTACCGCAAAATTTTTCACGTTTCTTGCAACACGCGAGTAGACGACACTTTTGGGCACTGAAAGAACTAAGCTGACCTGACCTTCAGAAGCGTTTTGACCCTCAGGCAACAACGCTTGCCGGTAAACAAAACAATCTTCCGGCTCCGACCACTGTCCGCCAATCAGTTCCTTATCGTTATGGTAAGCAACCTCTCCGTTCAGCGTCAGCGCAACTGAATCAAGCTCAGGGTTACGTTGATGGTAATCAATCAATGCTTGATTAACGCCGCTAATATCTTCGAGGTTGAGCCCAAGATCAAGAACGGTACCCACCCGAGTCGATAATGAGTCTGCCAAGGCTGATGCCTTTGCCTGGACGCCCTGAGAGTAGATTTGTACAGTTACCGTGGTCACTACCCCCATACCAACTATGAAAATCGCAGCGAAAAACGGCTGAAGCCAACGTCCGGATACGGAAGACCGAAATCCGTGCAGAAAGAACGCTCCGAGTAAAATGATAGCCGCTAACGCCAGCATAATACCGAACACCATTCCAAATCTTTCTTTAACCGCCGATAAAATTGAGACTTTATCCAGAGTAATTGAGAGGAATCCGACTGTTTCGAATTTATTTTCCAAGGGAAGGACGGCGATATAGTTTTTGGGCGTCTCTTGAATCGTAAACGCGGGAGATAAACCAGTTTCTGTTTTACCAATAGGCAGAGGCTGATCAGGCAGTGCCGAAACGGGATCTCGACCCTGCGCAGAAGCGGAAAATAGGATAGATCCACGCAGATCACTGACAACAATACTCTGCAAGAGCGAGTCAGAATCCACTAGGGGCGTAGCTAAGGTTTCAAATCCCACAAACTGCCGAAGCGGTAAACCCGCTTGCAAAAATGTATTCATTTCTGTTTGCACGACTTCGCCCTGCGCGACCAACCTGTCGTGTTGCAAACCGGGGTACGATCTGAGGGTTTCCCCGAGACCCACATAACCAAGAAGCAGTAGCGATAAGAGGGCGATTGCCCCGGGAGATAACGCAGCCTTAAATCGTTCTATATAGGCGGTGTTTTTGGTTGATTCCACTTATTTTTGGCCTCTTGTTTAGATTCTTCCACTTTAATTACTATTCATTTACCACTCGATTTCTAAACGACGATCTTAGGTCGTGCAGACTCGACAATCAAATCATATCTGACTTCTGTCGCACAAATTAATCGAGTAAGGCCGAGAATTTTAGGAAGTCACCATCAATTTCTTAAAGATTTCGGAGTCGTTTTTTCTGGTTTTCAATAACTCTGTTATACGATCAGCAAGAATTGACACTATCAGATCCGCGTATGACATACCTCGCTGGGCTAATCCTGCGCAAGTAATGCTGGCTACGTGCTCGGATGAGCGCTTTAGATCAGGCTTTGGATTGGCTTCCAACAGTTGAAGCTCTCCATTACATGATTCACGCAAGTCGAGTCGGACAAGGCTGCTTAATGTGAACAGTGCAAACACTTGGCGAGCGAGATGCTCCATCCTGCTGATTAACTCAGCGTCGCGAGATAGATCGAGCAAGCGGATGCGGTCGTGGGTAATCGGCTTCTCATCCATAGAAGTGAAGATCTTTTCGTGGGGTTCAAAATGGCGCTGGACAGCGGAAAACGCGAAGGGTTCATTATGGGTTACAAACTCTCCATCTTGCCGCACCCGCGACCCCATAACCGAGATCGCGAACTCGTTCCCAGGGAGATACTCCTCTATGAGGCATAGGTGGCCTGTTTGCTTCCAAACCTTCTCCACAGCGTGACCTACTTCCCTTTTTGAATCGACGAAATATACGTTCTTCGAAGCTCGGCCACTCACTGGCTTGATCACAAACGGTCCTGAAAAACCTTGAAAGACTGACCCAAAGTGATCTGACTCAATAGGTTTGCAGCCTTCGATCCACGGATTAATAACCACAGATCGGGCGGTTGGCAAAGATGCAGCGATACACATACTTTTAAACACGTGTTTGTTATCGAGAAGTGATGCGGCTAGCGGGTTATGGCCTACATAAGGGACTCCTAACATTTCTAACAGCGCGGGGGCATGCGCCATTGGATTAAGTCCTTGGACCCCACCCGAATTTAACCAGACTAAGTCGATGTTCGATCTGCTAATTGCGTCCCCGAGGTGGCGGTTCTCAGGCAATACAACGACATCAGAGAACCCCTCTTCTTCAAGTGCGTCTGCAATGTCTTCAGCGACGAGTCGATAACTTTTCCAATCTCGACTGTTCAATTGTCTTTCGATGACAGTGTTGGGATCATTTTTATCACCCGCATAAACAACGGCAATCTTTAGGCCATCACGAGCCCGTTGGAGTAACTCTTTGGTATTCACAGTAACATATTTAGATAGGTTCTGAGCTAAGGCGGCGCACTTAACGCTGTCGTAAAGTCTTTAGGCAAGAAAGAGATGTAAATTAGGGCGGTGACTATACCAAGCAATCGTGCATCCTACGATTCGTTTGACACAATACTAGACTCGGAAATTGACTATCCAAAACTATGGTGATCCCCACAGCGGCAAGCTGCATCTCAGAATGTAGCGACCAGCAGACTCTTGGGCGTGGCTACGCTTGTTGTTCAATCATCTTATTATTAAGATCGATCGCCCTTGGGAGATTAAAACCTCTCTCAACGTCAATACCGCTCGTGATTGACGTGTTTCCAGAATCTACGGCCTCGATCAAGCTATCCAGAAACCTTACCGAGCTCTGAAATATTGCACCTTGGGAAACGATGCTCGCGTTTTTCAGAACCAATCGGTGCATCTTTGACCATCCACACAGATTGCGCATCTGAACTTCGGTCAGGCACTCAAATTCATTCTTACTCGCACCCGAAGCAGTTTGAGTAGAGATGTCAATTATTATGGGATCAATATGACAGGTCGATGATTCTCAACATCAGCACCAAGCTGAAGATATTTGCTTCTCTGCCTCTAGTCATATCTTTTTAACAATCAGGCGCCGGGATGGGGTTTTGAAACCACAACAATGCGGGGAACTAGAAACCAGTGGCAGTAGAAATGGCTTAAAAACAGGACGTTATGGCGCGCCCGAAGGGATTCGAACCCCTGACCTCTGCCTCCGGAGGGCGGGGTCGCCAATATAACAGGTCCTTAAACCCCTTAAAAACAGGGTACCAACTTCACGCAACTGGACCTGAGTGGACTACAGAGGACTTAAAAGGACTCAGTTACAGCACACTGACAGCACAGTCAAAATCTGAGATTTGATAGGGGTCCCATCCCCTATTCCGTAGCGATCCCGCTTTTTGCTGGAACGATGCCTGCCCCGTTAAGACATTGAAATAAAAATACACACAGACAACCCAACAGACCCG
>MDTD01172939.1_pt1 | contig 30723 bp, 31 predicted proteins | sample 811221 | NCBI WGS metagenome assembly MDTD01 (sample SAMN05326646, study PRJNA326480) | marine metagenome | isolation source: seawater | place: Pacific Ocean: South West | collected 2011 | reverse complement strand
ATCAAAAATAATTCTAGAAAAACTGTTATTAATAATTCTTATGTTCCAAATAAATACTATTATTTATATAAGTTGATTAAATTTAGTTAATTTAATTGGCACCTTTTGAGGTTATATAATCAACTGCATCTTGTACAGTTTTTATATTTTCTGCATCTTCATCAGAAATTTCTATAGCGTTATCATCTGTACTAAATTCTTCTTCTAATGCCATAATTAGTTCTACAACATCCAAAGAATCCGCTTCTAAATCCTCTGTGAATGATGAATCAGGATTTACATCCCCTATATCAACACTTAATTTTTCTGCTGTAATTTCTTGAATTTTTTCTAAAATTGAAGCCATTATATCCTCCAAATTGTTAACTGCACATTTATGTTATTGAATAATGATACAAAAGTCTATCTTACCATAGAATTTAATACACCATTTATAAAGCTTTTTGACGAATCTGAGCCAAAAACATTTCCTAGCTTAACTGCCTCATTTACCACAACTCCGACCGGTGTATAAATGTTAGAACTCAATTCTGATATTGCCATTCTTAGTATAGAAAGGTCTGTTTTTGGAATCCTCTCTAAATTACTATCATCTATATGACTTAATATCTTTTGATCTATAGCAGACTTATTATTCATTGAGTATTCCAATAATGATAATGCCATCTTTTTTTTAGATGAATTTAATTTTTTATAGAATCCTAAGTTCTTAATTCTTTCTAGGGGATTTGAATTTGTTATTTCATTCTCGAATAATGATTGAACCACAGCGGCTCTTGCAAGAGTTGTTCCAAATATAGAATCAGTTTTTTCTTCAGAAATAAATTCAGCATCTACACTTAAATTTAGATTATCTTGAATTTTTTCCATCAATTCCTTGATTCTACATAATCAAGTACTTGGCTGTAGTTACTAATATTTTTTACAGTAAGGTCTGAATTGATTCTTTTTACCATTCCTGCGAGCACGTTACCGGGACCAATTTCATAAAAAGTATCTACATTGTTATCTGTCATAAACCCTATTGAGTCATTCCACAAAACACAGTTTTGTAATTGGTTTTTTAATTCATCTCTTACTAATTCTTTGCTAGTAATGGGCCTAGCATCAGTGTTAGCAACGATAGGCACAACAGCATCTTGGAAGTTTGTGCTATCAATTACATCATTGAGTTCGTTTTGAGCAGACGACATCAATGCAGAATGAAATGCTCCCCCTACTGGCAAAGGTATTGCTCTCTTAGCTCCCAATCTTGAAGCTAAATCCATAGCATTTGTTAAGTTTTCTTTCTTTCCAGAAATTATAATTTGATTAGAAGTATTGATATTTGAAAGATAAGTTCCGGTCTGAGAGCAAACTTCTCTAACTGAATTTTCATCAATTCCTATAATAGCTGACATTCCACCAGGTGAATCAGTGCAAGCTTTTTCCATAAGTTCACCTCTAATGGAGACTAGTTTAATAGTATCTTTAATGCTGAGTGAGCCTGCTGTTGCTAGAGAGCTATATTCACCTAAACTATGGCCTGCAGTATAATTTGGAATTTGTATTGTGCCCATTTCTGATTCGATAGCTCTCCATGCAGCTATTGAAACAGTTGCAATTGATGGTTGAGCGTTTTCTGTTTTGGTAAGTTCCTCTTTAGAACCCTCAAAAATTACATTTGAAAGTTTTCTCCCTAATATTTCATCGGCTTCATCAAAAACTTCTCTTGCAGCTTTACTGTTTTTATACAAATCAAGACCCATTCCAGGAGTTTGAGATGCTTGTCCAGGAAAAATGAATGCGACTTTTTCTTTATTCATAAAATTGCTCACTATAAAAATCTATATTAATCTATTGTTTCTATTTTTTTTTATTTTTTCAATAAATTTCACCACAGAATACGATAATTATAAGAATAAATGAAAATTGACAGCCAACTTGAAATAAACTTGTATAAAAATATAATCTTTATAAATCAAAGATTATATTATGAATATTTTAGGTGTAGACCCAAGCCTTTCAAATACAGGGTACGGGATGCTTAAGTTTAAAAAAAATCAATACTTTCCTATAGAGGGAGGTGTGATAAAAACTAAAAGTACCGATTCTCTTGAAAAAAGACTTTCAATAATATTTGATGAGTTTTCTTTAATTGTCAAGAAATTTATACCTGATGCTATAGCAGTTGAAGATTTACATTCAAGGCCAAAATTTGCTAAAACTTCTATACTAATGGGTCATGCTAGGGGAGTAATTTTATCTACAGCAGGATTGCACAATATAAAGGTATTTAATTATCAACCTACACAAGCAAAAAATTTAGTTACTGGATCTGGTAGAGCGGATAAAAAACAAATTATGCTTTCTGTTTCAAAAATTCTGAATAATGAAAATTTACTTAAGAATGAGCATGTAGCTGATGCATTTTCAATTGCTATCTGTCATTCTATAGTTAGTAAGGCAAAAATAAATTAAATGATAAATTATTTAGAAGGAAATATAATAAAATTTTTATCTGAACCTAAAAGGATAGTGGTTTTGGTAAATGCTATTGGATATGAAATTCACACTCCTGAGTTTCTTACAAATTACTTTATTGAAAACGATATTTCAATAAATTCGTCCATAAATCTAGAAATATATTATCACGTTACTGAAAGACAACCTAAACCTCTTCTTGTTGGATTTATTAGTGAAGGTGATAAGGAATTTTTTGAACAATTGATTCAAGTAGAAGGTATAGGTCCAGTGAAAGCTGCTAATTCATTGATATTTCCAATAAATATAATAGCAAAAGCAATAGAATCTGAAGATTATTCTCTTTTAGAACAAATGCCGGGAATTGGTAAAAGAGCAGCTCAAAAAATTGTAGCAACCCTCAAAGGAAAAGTTATAGATAAAGCATCAGATATTTCTATAATTCCAAATTTGATGCCAGAAAATTCAGTTATCAATGATGCCCTAGAAGTTTTAGTAGATTTGGGTTACAAAGTTTCAGATGCTAGGAATCAAATTAATGAAGTAATAAACGGATTAGAAAATAAAGATGAAGTAAAAGCAGAAAATTTACTCAAAGAAGTTTTTAAGAGGTCTAGATAGGGAATTTTATGAATGACAATTCAAATAAAGAAATAATTCTTTCTGAGGATATAAATGATAAAAAAGTTGATTCTACAGAAAAGTTAGAATTTAATTTCTTAAGACCTAAATCTTTTAGTGAATATATCGGACAAAATAAAATTATTGAGTCCCTATCTATTGCTGTTGAAGCTTCAAAGAAAAGAGACGAATCATTAGACCATGTACTATTTTATGGTCCTCCCGGATTAGGCAAAACTACTCTTTCATACATTATTTCTAATCAAATTGAATCTAATTTTATTCACACTAGTGGTCCAGCTTTGGAAAAACCAGCTGATGCTGTAGGGTTACTTTCAAATTTGAACTCTAAGGATGTATTATTTATTGATGAAATTCATAGAATCCCTAAAACCGTAGAAGAATATTTATATTCAGCGATGGAGGACTTCAGAGTAGATTTTATTACAGGTTCGGGAGCTTTTGCAAAAACTATAAATTTAAGGCTAGAGAGTTTTACATTAGTTGGTTCTACAACTAGACCAGGTTTACTAAGCTCTCCTCTTAGAGATAGATTTGGTCTAAGTTATCATTTGGATTATTATAATGAAATTGACTTAAGAAATATTATTCTAAGGTCTTCAAAATTATTAGGCTTAGAAATAGATGAAAAATCTTCTATCGAAATTGCAAAAAGATCAAGAGGTACACCAAGAATAGCTAATCGACTTTTGAGAAGAGTTAGGGATTTTGTGGAGGTCAAGAACATTAAAAAAATAAAAACTGATGTAATAAACGACTCTTTAGAAATTGAAGGAGTAGATAATCTGGGTCTAGATAGACTTGATAGAGAATATTTGAAAATTATAGCTAATAACTATGAAGGAGGACCAGTAGGTATTGATGCGATTAGTGCTTCACTCAACGAAGATCAGGCAACATTATCTGATGTTGTTGAGCCCTTCCTCTTAAAGATAGGTTTTATAATCCGTACATCCCAAGGAAGAAAAACAACTAAATTAGCTTATAAACATCTAGGACTTACACCTTCAAAACTTCAAGATAAATTTATTTAGTATCTAAGTATTTCTTATAATAATATCTTGAAGAAATATCTGTACTTTCAAAACAAACAGCATCCTCTCTTTTGTTTTCCATCGGATAGTAATTTTTTCTGATTGAGACCACAGTAAATAAGTATTTTTTATACAAATTTATGGCACTTATATTTGATTTTCTACACTCTAAAAGCATTTTTTTTATACCATTTTCAGAACAATATCTTAATGATAATAATAGTAATTTCTCTCCAATTCCTTGTCCTCTGAATTTTTCTATAACTCCAATTTGTTCAATATGGGATTCTTGTAAAACTTTCCATATTTTCACATACCCAATTATTATTTCTTGAGAGATAAATTGTTCTTGATCTTTTTTTTCAACTTTACTAAAAATAGAAAATATATTTTTTTTCCTGCGAATCAAATTTTCATATGTACAAATAAAAATTTTCTTATTTTCTTTACGTATTTCACTGTAAAAATTAGTATTAACTTTATCTATTGGAAATATATTAGACTCTAATTTTGATAACTCTTTAGAATCATTGAGAACCGCGTTTCTAAATTTTATTTTTTCATTAATCATTGAATTAAATCTGATTAAAAATTGTTATGTTTTTATTGTTTAATAAGAGTATAATAATCTTTAGTATTTATAAATGCCTATAGAATGAACCTATTAGTTATACTAAAATAATGTTTTTGAGTCCTAACCTAATTCGTATAATAAAAATCCCCTTAAAAAACAATAAATTTGATTTAGTAATTTCTTTCATTTCTATTCTTTTTGCTGCAGCTCTTCAAATGTCCATTCCCTACTATCTGGGATCTTCAATTGATAAATCTTTGGACGCTTCGAGTTCTTCAGAATTGTCTTTGGCCCCTTTTATTGAAATTGGTTTATTGGTCTTTTTACTCTCATTAGCTAGAGGGATTTTTAGTTATTTCCATGTATATCTAGGAGAAAAAATTGGCCAATATTTAGCATTTGACTTAAGAAATTCATATTTCACTAAGCTTCAAAAACTTTCATTCAAATACCATGATACTCAACACACCGGAGACCTAATCACCAAAGGAATCATAGATATTGAAGGAAGTCGAATGTTTGTAAATACTGGTGTTTTAAGGTTGGTTTTTCTTACTGTTTTTATTATTACTGGTGCATATTTAGTGATTTCAGTTGATTTTATATTGGGATTACTTTCTTTATCTTTCGTACCTTTTGTAGCATTTTTTTCATCTTATTCAAGAATTGTACTTAGAAAAAATTGGTATCGTTTGCAAGAGCAGTTAGGTGTACTAACAAGAGTTATGGATGAAAATTTATCAGGTGTAAGATTAGTAAGATCATTTATGAAACAGAAATATGAATTGGAAAAATTTAATCTTGCTTCAGATGTAGTCAAAAAAACAACTTTTAGGCAGATAATAATAAGAAGTTTTTCAATATCTTTGAACACTTTTTCTTTCCTAATATCAATGAGTCTTTTGGTTTATTTTGGCTCAGTTGCTGTAATTGAATCAAGAATAACTTTGGGAGAATTGACTTCTTTGATTGCATTTATGAGTATTTTACAAGGTCCTGTCAGGCAAATAGGAATGACTGTAAATTCATTCTCTAGAGCTTCAGCTACCTCCACTAGATTATTTGAAACTTTAGACCAAAATGAAGATATATCTAATCTAGAAGATATTAGCTTCAATGAACCTGTAAAGCAAATTGAAATAAAAAACATTTCATTTTCATACGGATCTAAAGAAATACTAAGTGATATAAGTTTTTTCTCAAATCCTAATCATTCGATTGGTATAGTTGGTCCTCCTGGTTCAGGTAAGACAACTCTTTCTAGGCTTTTACCTAGATTTTATCATCCAAATCAAGGAGAGATTTTATTAAATGGGAAAAATATTTCCACATTAAATCTTAATGATTTAAGAAAAGCAGTTAATTTAGTAGATCAAGATAATTTTTTATTTTCTGATACTTTTACTGAAAATATTCGATATGGAGATCCTAAAGCAAAGAAAGAAAAAATTGATTTATCAACAAATAAAGCGCAAATTTCAAGTCATATAGAAACCCTCCCGGAAAAATTTGATACTTTGATTGGCGAAAGAGGTGTTCAACTTTCTGGTGGCCAAAGGCAAAGGCTTTCAGTGTCACGAACTTTACTTTTTGATTCTAAAGTTGTTATATTTGATGATTCTACTTCTGCAATTGATAGTCAAACAGAAAAAAAAATCAGAGATGAGATGCAATCATTAGGCTCTGGAATTTCTTTGATAGTTATTGCTCATCGAATTTCCTCAGTTATGAACTTAGATGAAATACTTTATCTTAACAACGGCAGGATAATTGAGAGAGGTACTCACTCTGAATTAATAAGACTCAAGGGTAGGTACTGCGAATTATATAATATGCAAATTAATCCAGAAAAGGTTATTAACTAATGGTTTCATTATCTGATGATGACGTAAAATCAAGAGCGTTTGATTACAACATAATCAAACGATTTTTACCATATGTGCTCATATATAAAAAAGATGTTTTTTTAGGATTTATGTTTATTATTTTACTAACTATATCTTCTTTACTTCTTCCTCTAGTAATTAAGAATATTATTGATCAATCAGGTTGTTTGATAGGCTCTAATTGTGATTCTATTGAAGATGCTAAATCATCTATATTAGTTGGTTTATTTCAGTACTTAGGTTTGTCTATTTTAGTTGTAATTTCAATATTTATGTCAGATTCTATAATTGAGAAAGTTGGAGAAAATATACTTCTTGATCTAAGAAGAAAAATGTTTATGCATCTTCAAGATGTTTCTATTTCTTTTATGGACAAAACTGATGTAGGGCGGCTTATGTCTCGATTACAAGGGGATGTCGCAGCAATGCAAGAAGCTTTACAAATGTCAGTATTTGCAATTGGCGATATTGTTTTGATATTAGGAATAATTACAGTTCTTCTTTCTATGAATATTCAGTTGGGACTTTTGACAATTATTGTTATGCCAATTTTGGTGCTAATTAGATTGATATGGTTACCTCATGCAAAAAAAGCTTTTTTAGATGCAAGGATAAAAAGTTCTATTACAACATCTTATTTAGCAGAAAATATAAATGGAGTTAGGACTGTACAGTCATTTAATCGTCAAGATTTCAATGCTAAAATCTTTGAATCTAAAGCAGATAATTTACTAAAATCACAACTTAAAGCAGCTAAATTATCTAGCCTTATGTTACCTACTGTAGAGGGTCTAACTGGAATTGCTTTTGCAATAATTATTATTGTTGGAGCAAGTCTACTCATAAATGATCATATAACTACAGGTGTGATGGTTGCTTACATGCTTCTTGTCCAAAGATTCTTTGAACCGATTAGAACTATATCAATGCAGTATAATGTGATGCAAAGAGCCATGGCTTCTGGATATAGAATTTTTGAAATACTGGATATTCCAGTTACAATTAAGGATCCTTCGAAACCTCTTGATTGTCCTTTAGATGGAACTATCAAGTTTGATAAAGTATCTTTTGCTTATGTTGATAATAATTTTATTCTTACTGATTTTGATCTTGAAATAAAAAATGGAGAAAGAATTGGAATAGTTGGACCAACAGGAGCAGGTAAATCAACTATCTCAAATCTTATTCATAGATTTTATGATGCAAATAAAGGTAAAGTTATACTTGGAGGAGTTGAGATAAGAAAATTAACTCAAGAATATATTGGCAAAAAAGTTGGAATGGTTTTACAAGATCCATTTCTTTTTTCAGGCTCTATTTTAGATAATGTGAAATATGGCAATCCCAATATAACTATTTATGAAATAGAAGAAGCTATTAAGCTTCTAGGAATAGAAGAATTTGTTGAAACATTACCAAAAGGATTAGATACTGTTATAGGTCAAAGAGGAGCAGATTTATCAATGGGTCAAAGACAACTTCTAAGTATCCTCAGAGCGTTGCTAGCAGATACTCAATACCTAATTCTTGATGAAGCTACTTCATCAATTGATTCATATACTGAAAAGAAGATTCAGTCAGCATTAGATATTTTATTAAGAAATAGAACATCCATCACAATTGCTCATAGACTGGCAACTGTAAGGAAATGTGACAGAATCATAGTCCTAAATTCAGGGAAAATAGAAGAGATTGGTAGCCACGAAAAACTTCTTAATAATGAAGGTTTATACAGTAGACTATATGGCTTAAATTATTCTTCTTTTGATGATTAATTACTAGACATTATGACCTGGTTCAGAATTATCAAAGTCATATTCAAAATTTAATTTAATAAATTCTTTTTGATCATCTGGTACATCTTCTTCGGCAAAAATAGCACTTTCAGGGCAGACTGGTTCACAAGCTGCACAATCTATACATTCTTCTGGATTTATAAATAATTGTGAATCTCCAGGATTAGAATAAATACAATCTACTGGACAAACATCCACACATGCTCCATCCATGATGTCTACACAAGCTTTACCAATAATATATGTCATATTTCAAATCTTTCTTATTTACGTAAATAACCGTTCTTAAATAATATAAAAAATTGGATAAGAAGTATTATCGATTTTTGGTACCAAATTTTGAAAATATTAACCTTGACAGGCGCAAGATCCTCCGCCACCGCCGCATCCACCCGCCGCTGCTTCTGCTGGTTCTCTTGTGGCTTCAGCTTGACTTCCGCATCCGCCGGAATTTTCTGCGCCGCCACCGCAACATCCACCGCCAGCAGCTCCTCCACAACCTCCTCCAGATTGGAAGTTAGGATTAGATATAACAAATCCTGACCTTTGGAATCCTTCAACATAGTCAATGTTAGATCCTTCAACAAATTTTACACTTTCGGGATCAACTACAGTCTTGATGGTAGAACCTCCAACGATATCTGTTGTTTCAGGTTGGTCGACTAAACCAAAAACATATTCAAATCCACCATTTGGTGTTTCATTGATAGACACTCTTAGGTAACTATTTTCACTACCTTGTTCTTTCATTACTTCTAGAAGTTTTTTACTTGCAGCTTCGGTGAATGTTACAAGTTGATCTTTTTTTGAATCTAACAAAATTCTCTCCAATATTAAATTATTTACGATAATCCTATCTTTTATCTTACTAGATAATTTCTAACAAAATCAATGATTACATAGTAAAAAAACCAATTTTTTATCAACCTTTCATACATTTTTTGCAGTTATAATAAAATAAAAATGTTGTTCAAACAGGTTCTCAAATGGATTTAATTGATAAAAAAATAGTTTCTATGCTAGGTCAAGATGGAAGACTTTCAAATGCCCAAATGGCAAGAGAGTTAGACGTTAGCGAAGGAACTATCAGAAGAAGAGTAAAAAATTTACTAGAATCAAAAACAATTTCAATTGTTGCTGCCTCTGATCCAAAAAAGTTGGGATTTTTATCTGAAGCCTTAATAGGAGTTCAGTGTGAACCTGACAAAACTGGTGATATTTCATCTGAGCTAGCTGCTCTACCACATACAAGATGGGTAATAACAACTACTGGAAGCTATGATATATTTTGCTTAGTTGCTTTAGAAAGTGCTGAAGAATTAGGAAAGTTTATCAGAGTTGATATTGGATCTATAGAAGGGATCAGAAGAACTGAAACATTCGTTAATTTATCTGTTGCGAAAAGAGAGTATGGCCATATATAAATATATATTTTAATTTGAGGAATTATGTATAGAGATTTAATGTGCGGAGAAGTTTCTTCTTCTGTATTAGAAAAAAAAATTAAGCTTGCTGGATGGGTTTCTAAAAGAAGAGATCATGGTCAATTGATATTTATTGATCTTAGGGATAAGTCTGGAATAATGCAAATAGTGTTTAATCCTGAGATATCAGCTGAATCTCATTCATATGCTAAAAATCTAAGATCAGAATGGGTAATTGCTGTAGAAGGAACTATTGTTAGGAGATTAGACGGGTCAGAAAATAAAGAAATACCAACAGGAGATCTTGAATTAGTAGTTGATAAGATAGAAATCTTATCAACGTCCAAGACACCACCCTTTGAAATAGATGATGATTCTGTTGTGTCGGAAGAGATCAGACTAAAATATCGATACTTAGACCTTAGAAGAAATTCTATGCAAAAAAAAATAAAATTGCGACACAAAGTAACCCATCTTATATGGAATTATTTATCAGAGGAAAATTTTACTCATATTGAAACTCCAATACTAATAAAGAGTACGCCTGAAGGGGCTAGAGATTATGTTGTACCTTCTAGAATTAAGCATGGAGGATTTTATGCATTACCTCAATCTCCTCAACAAATGAAACAAATTTTGATGGTTTCAGGTTTTGATAGATATTTTCAAATAGCAAGATGCTTCAGAGACGAAGATCTTAGAGCAGACAGGCAACCTGAGCATACCCAACTTGATTTGGAAATGAGTTTTGTTGACCAAGAAGATGTTATGAAATTAGTTGAAAAGCTGTACATCAGACTGATTAACTCAGTAGATAGTAATATTAAAATTGATAGAAAATTTGAAGTAATCAGATATGATGATGCTATGAATCGATTTGGTACAGATAAACCAGATCTTCGTTATTCACTTGAAATGAAAGACTTATCAGAATTAGCTGTAAGAATTAATTCTAATGTCATTCAAAATTCTTTGAAATCAGGTTCAATTCTTAAGGGATTAGTTGCTCAAAATTGGCATAATTTAGGCAGAAAAGAATTTGATAGATTAACTGAAATGGTAAAAAAGCAGGGCGCAGGTGGTCTAATTTACATATCAATTCCTGAAAATATACAAAATGATATTCCAAAATTGGATGAAACCTCAGGTCCTCTTAATAAATTTTTTACTCAGGAAAACCTAGATGAAATCATTTCAATCACCGATGCAAAACCAGGGGATGTTATATTTATGATAATTGGTCAGAAAGATGTAGTTAATTCTTCATTGTCTCATCTTAGGACGTATATTGCTCAGGAACAAAACTTAATTGATAACAAAGAGATGAAATTTGTTTGGATTACTGACTTTCCTCTTTTTGATAAAGATGATGATGGATCGTGGCAACCTGCTCATCATGTATTCTCTTCTCCTCATTTAGAAGATTACGATCTATTAGATTCAGAACCTGGGAAGGTAAGAGCTAATTTATTTGATTTGGTTTGTAATGGAGTTGAGTTAGGTTCAGGCTCGATAAGAATTCACGATAGAAAATTACAGGAAAAAGTGTTCGATATTATAGGATATTCAAAAAATGAAGTTAATAATCTATTTGGTCATTTGCTAGATGCTTTTGAGTATGGAGTACCTCCACATGGAGGTATGGGGCTTGGATTAGATAGATTAGTAGCAATGCTTTGCAATGAAGAGTCAATTAGAGAGGTAATAGCATTCCCAAAGACTCAATCTGCTTCTGATTTACTATTTGGTTCTCCAGATTTTATTACAAAAGAGCAATTAGAGGATTTAAATATACTAGTTATGGAGCAAGAAGAATAAATAATATGAAAATAGAAGTTAAACCAGAAAAAAATAAACAAGTAGATATAGAAATTATAGTTGATGATTTTATTGTCAATAAGCATCTTAAAACTTCAGCAACGAAAATTTCTAAATCTGTGAATATACCTGGATTTAGAAAAGGAAAAGCACCTTATAAATTAATTGAATCTCAATATGGAAAAGATTACATATTAGAAAATAGTTTAGACCCTATAATACAAGAAGTTGTCCCGAGCATATTAGAAGAACAAAAATTAGAATATCCTTGCGCTCCCAAAGTCGACATTTTAGAGAGAGAGCCTAAATTAAAAATTATACTTATGGTACCTCTGATGCCTGAAGTTAATTTAGGTGATTATAATTCTATAAAAAGTAATATTTCTAAAGATAAAGTTACAAAAAAGAAAATAGATGAAACTATCGACAGAATTTTAGAATCAAGATCAACTTGGGAGTCTTCTAATTCTAAATTAGATTTTCCTGGTTTTGCCAAGATAAATTTAAGTGGTAAATATAAAGAAGAGGAAGTTTTTTCAGAAAAAGAATTTGATTTCTATGCTGTTGAAAATAGTAACTTAATTGCTCCAGGAGTTGCTGAAAATCTAAAAGGTATTTCCAAAAATGAAAAGAAAGATTTTACTCTGACTCTACCTCTTGATTGGAAAGAAGAAAATCTTCAAGGTAAAAATGTTAAGTTTGAAGTTGAGTGCTTAGAAATTCAAGAAAAAATTATCCCAAAACTTACAGATAAATTCTTAAAAGAAATTAGTCCTGAAATTAAAGGAATTAAGGAATTTAAAGATCAAATCAAGAAAGAAATTTCTGCAGAAAATGATTACAAATACAATCTTGATCTAGAAAATGAAATTATTGATAAATTGGTCAATCTCTCCAAGTTTACTATTTCTGAGATACAAATACAAAGATCAGCAGATAATATTGTTGAAGACAGAATTAGATCAATATCTCAGTATAGAATGGAACTCGATGATTATTTGAAAGCTATTAATAAATCTAGAGATGAATTCTATAAAGAGTCTTTAGAATCATCTGAAAAAGAGCTTAAAAAATTATTAGTTATTGAAGAAATTATTAAATTGGAACAAATAAAAGCTTCAAAAAAGGAAGTTGAAGAAGAGCTTCTAGTCATAAAAGAACAATATAAAGATCAAAATTTGACGGATGATGAAAATCTTAAATTAATAGTCAGTAATAACATTAAAAGAAGAAAAAGTATTCAACAGTTGATAAAAATAGCTAAATCTTCCACCAATAATCGCAAAAAATAATAATCTTTAGTAAGATTAAAAGTACTTATATAAGGAGTATTAAGTTGAATTCAGAAATCCATAATCCACAATCTATAATTCCTTCAGTAATTGAAACTACTTCAAGAGGTGACAGGGCTACCTATGATATATTTTCACTACTGCTCAAAGAAAGGATTATTTTTTTAGGAACGCCTGTAAATGATTTTGTTTCAAATACTATAGTTGCTCAATTATTATATTTATCTAGGGAAGATCCTGAAAAAGATATAAATCTTTATATCAACTCGCCTGGAGGTTCTGTCTATGCAGGTTTGTCTATATATGACACTATGCAAATGATACCTAATGATGTCTGTACATATTCGGTTGGATTATCAGCTAGTATGGGTGTTGTTTTATTGACTGCAGGTGCCAAAGGAAAAAGATATGCTCTTCCAAACTCAACTATGATGATGCACAGTGTTTCTGGCGGTGGTGGTGGTACTATTGCTGATGTTGAAATAAATTTCAGAGAGATGCAAAGGATTAACGAAAAATTAGCTAAAATAATGTCTACTCATACAGGTCAATCCTTATCAAAAATAAGAAAAGATGAAGACAGAGATTTTTGGCTTGATGCAGAGCAGGCTGTTGATTATGGAGTGGTAGATGAAGTTATTTATCCTGAAGGTACCAAATCTAAATCAACAAAAAAATAATTATGCAGTGTACACTTTGCAATAAATATTACAACTTACCAGAAGAAATAAGGGCCTTCCCTGGAGAGCGTTTCGGATATCCTAAAGTTTCACTTTATTTTTGTGTTAATTGTTTTGACTATATTCAATCTGGCTTTGACACAATCTCTGAAGAATTTTATTCTTATGACAATGATAATCAATTTAGGTTCACTAAAACTCCAAAAGAAATCTTCGATTTATTGGGTGAATATGTTATTGGTCAAAGTCATGCAAAAAAGGTTCTTTCTGTAGCGGTTTATAACCACTATAAAAGATTGATGTCAGAAAATGATGAAGATGTGGAAATTCAAAAATCAAACATCCTTTTGGTTGGATCTACAGGTTCAGGTAAAACTTATCTTGCTCAAACACTTTCAAAAATTTTAGATGTTCCATTTAGTATTTCAGATGCAACCTCCCTAACTGAAGCTGGATATGTAGGTGAAGACGTAGAAAATATTCTTCTAAGTTTATATCAAGCATCAGATGGAGATATTGAAAGAACTCAAAAAGGGATAATATACATTGACGAAATTGATAAGATCGCAAAAAAAGGTGCAAATGCTTCATTAACTAAAGAATTAGGTGAAGGAACCCAACAATCACTTCTAAAAATTTTAGAAGGTACCGTTGTAAATGTTCCTAGAAAAGGTGGCAGAAAGCATCCAGAGCAAGATTTTTTACAGATTGACACAACAGGTATCTTATTTATATTAGGGGGTGCATTCGAAGGTTTAAATTCTATAATTGACCAAAGATTAAATGATAAATCTATAGGCTTTGAAAATATATCAAGTAAGAAAATAAACCCTCAAGTTGAAGGCAAAGTTGAAACTGAAGATATTCTAAAGTTCGGATTTATACCTGAATTCGTAGGTCGTATTGCTTCTATGGTCAGCTTAAGAGACTTGACTCACTCAGACTTATTAAGAATTTTGAAAGAACCTAAAAATTCATTAATAAAACAATATCAAAAGCTATTTAGTCTTGATGAAGTTGATCTAATCTTTGAGGAATCTGCTCTAGATCTTGTTGCTAAAGAAGCTTTAGATCAAAAAAATGGTGCAAGAGCCTTAAAATCAATACTTGAAAAACTTTTATTAGATGTAATGTTTGAAATACCAAACTCTAATGATATATCTAAATGTGTTGTAAAGTATGATAAGGAAAATAATAGAAATGTATTTGATTTGATATCTAATGAGGGTACTATCTTAAGAACTGATAATACGAGAAAAGCAGCATAATTTTTTATATATTTCTACTCAAGTCTGTTTCAACAGGATTTTCTATTTGAAGTTGGTTAATTGAAAGCATATGTAAAGTTTCTTTCAATAGTAATCTTTCATTTATGATTATAATTTCTCTTATTTTTTTGAATAAATTAGAATTTATTATTTGATCATCTATATTTTCTATTTCGTCCCAATATCTTAATAACCCTTTATGCTTAATTGGGAATCTTACGAAACTTAATGTTGGCCCACTATCCAGTTCAGGAGTCATTATATGTATTGAAACTCCTGAATAGGAGGACTTAGACTTAATCAGTTCTAATATCACATTTTTCCAAGTTCCATCAGGACCATCAGGCAATGCTGGATGAATATTAATTATTTTGTGATGTTTGCAAATTTCAGGAGAAAAAAGCATATATCCTGCTGCAACTATAAAATCTACTTGATAATTAGAAATCTTATTAAGCACTTCTTTGTCATAATTGATTCTAAGATCTTTCCACTCAGAACCTTTTCTTTTTTTATACTTCTGAGAGGAATAACTTATAACAGGTACATTATTATTTTTTGCATAATTTATGTATTCATCAGATCCTTTTTTCTCACCAATTTCTCTATTCAGAAAAACATATTTTATATCAATACTTTCATTATTTACAAGTTCAATACCTTTTTTTAGTAATCCTAGTGAGCCTTCTCCATTACCAGTCGATAACCAGCCTACAGATTTTCTATAATTTAGGCCTTTCATTTTTTATGATCTTCCTAAGTAAGACCCATCATTAGTTGAAACATTTATTTTTTGACCTTCTTCAATAAATAAAGGTACCTGAAGCGTTAATCCTGATGTTGTAGTTGCAGGTTTAGTAGCTCCAGATTGAGTATCTCCTTTTAGTCCGACATCTGTATTTTCTACAGTCATTATAATAGATGTAGGAAGTTCAATAGCTAATGGTGTTGATTCTAGAAAAATTATTGAGATATTATTTCCTTCAGATAAAAACTTATCAGCATTACCTATTAGTTCATTATTAAGCTCATACTGTTCAAAATTTACATTATCCATAAAAACATACATATCCTTATCTTTATAAAGATATTGAGCCTCTCTTATTTCTGTTGGAGCTAATTGTAATTTCTGATTTCCAGGAACTTTTTTTTCATATACATTGCCTGATTGAATATGTCTTAGTTTTAGTGTTAGAGTAGGAGGAGCCTTTGGTGCTTGTCTATGCTGCCATTCTAAAATTTGATATATTTCATCTTGTAATAAAATAGTCATATTTCTTTTTATTTCACCTGAAGATATGGTCATATTAACTCCTTGTATTGATATTATTAATTTTAGGCTTTTGGGTGAGCTTTTGTATATATTTCTCTAGATTTTTCTAAGGAAATATGAGTATATATTTCTGTAGTTTTTGGAGATGAATGTCCTAATAGCTCTTGAACTACCCTAATATCAGCACCACCATCCATCAAATGTGTAGCAAAAGAATGCCTAAGAGTATGTGTATGAAAATCAGGATTTAATCCTGCAGCTTTTATATATTTTTTTGTAATATGTTGAATACTTCTGATTGATAATCTCTGACCTAAATTACTAAGAAAAAAAGCTTTTTCTTTTTTATTTTTAGAGCATCTTTTTTTTATATATTTTTCTAGTACTTTTTTTGTTTGATCTGCAAATATAGCTGATCTATATTTTTTACCTTTACCAAAAATAATTGCTTGATTAAGTTCAAAATCAATATCTTCTATATTTAAGCAATGGACTTCAGATACCCTTAGTCCCGCTGCGTAAATAATTTCAATAATAGCTTTATCTCTTAATCCTAATGTACTGGATTCATCGATACTATCTATTAATTTATCTATATCTTTTAAAGTTGCAATATTGGGTAATGTTTTTTCAACCTTAGGATTATTTATTTCATTAAGCAAGTTTTTTTTAATATAATATTTGTCTACTAAAAAATTAAAAAATGATTTTAAGTTTGATACTATTCTCAGTACAGATTTTTTACTGTAAAGATTATTTATCTCGCTGATAAATTTTCTTAATAAATCTATATCAATTTTCTTTCCATGATCTACCCCTAAAAAGTTAATAAATTTATTTATGTCATTTTCTTTATTTCTAATTGTGTAGAAAGATAAGTTTTGATTTTCTTCAATATATAAATTTTTTAGAGTAATTATTTTTTTTTTATTTTTAAGTGTCATGATATTAAATGATAATAAAAAAATAATAATCTTATAAGTGAAAAACTTAACGGATGAAGATAAAAATTACATTAATGTATACATTTTTCTTTCATAGTTTTTTTAAGAGCTTCAATTGTTCTAGTTCTTCTTCTACCTGAACCAGCCCATGCACTCTCATCTGCTGTAACTTTACAATCTCTATCTTCACAAGCAAGAAAACCACCATCACCTTTTTTGTTTCTAAATCTAATCCATATCATTCTAGGTAATTTTTCTAAGGAATTATCTAAAGATTTTTGACCTAGAGGCGGATCATTTTCTTGGAATTCTTCTCCAGTTTCTGAATTGATACAAGGTGTCTTTGATGAGCAGATAATATTTGTTCTTAAGAAATTATACTCACTAGGATTTCTTGGGTTTTCATCAGCTATTTTTTCATAATTATTCTTAATTGGCTCAAAGTTTTCCCAAAATGATTTTATAAATTCATTTCTACCAAGATTTCCATTTGATATTTGATCAAGATCATTTTCCATTTTTTCAGTAAATTTATAGTCCATTACACTTTCAGAAAAATGTTTTTTTAATTCTTCAACTAAAGCATTTCCAACTGGGCTTAGATATATTGATCTATTAATAACCCAAACATATTTTTTTTCCTTGATTGTATTTAGTATGCTTGCATAGGTACTCGGTCTTCCAACACCAAGTTCTTCCATAGTCTTTATTAATGAAGCTTCTGAATATCTTGGTGTGTGTTGGGTAAATTTTTGTTCTTTTATGATGTCTTCCAGATCTACTAATTCATTTTCAATTATATTGGGTATCTTATTAGAATCTTTTTGAGGGAACAGCTTTTTGAATCCCTCAAAAACCAATTCATCATACTCTGAAATGAATTTATATTTTTCATTTTCAGATGAAGTTATTATTATAGTTTTTTTGTTTTGACTTTCTGCCATTTGACTGGCTACTGTTCTTTTCCAAATCAAGTCATATAGCTTGTACTGATCTTCGCTTAAAACATTTCTAATAGATTCTGGAGTCCTTGCTATAGAAGTAGGTCTTATCGCTTCATGAGCTTCTTGTGCATTTGCAGATTTAGTTTTATATTTTGTTTGGTTATGATAATCATTCCCGTAATTATTTTGGATAAAATTCCCTACCTGGCTTAGTGAATCTTCTGATAAAATATTTGAGTCTGTTCTCATATATGTTATTAGCCCTTCTTCTCCGTTACCCAAATCAATCCCTTGAAATAATTGCTGAGCTATCGACATCGTTCTAGATGGTGCCATTCTTAGTCTAGATGAAGCATCTTGCTGTAGGGAGCTTGTAGTAAATGGAGGTCTTGGCTTAGTTTTTCTAAGATTAGATTTAATAGATAAAATTTTATATTTAAGTTTTTCAATTTCAAATTGAATATTTTTTGCTTCGGCTTCATTTGATATTGTAAGATTTTTACCTGATACTCCTTCAATATCGTAAAGTTTGCCTTGGTAGGATTGTTTATTTTTAGAAAAATCACCAGTTATATTCCAATATTCTTGCGGAATAAATGCATTAATTTCATCTTCTTTGTCCTTAATAATACTTACTGCAACAGATTGAACTCTTCCTACAGATAGTCTTTTAAGCCTCAGTAATGATGAGGTGAGCCCACTCAATGAGAAACCGACAAGCCTATCAACTAGTCTTCGCCCAATATGAGCATCCACTAAATCCATATTTAATTTTCCTGCTTTTTCAAAAGCATCTTTTACGGCACTTTCAGTTATCTCATGAAAAACAACTCTCTTAAATTTTTCATTTGACTGCCCTTTTTCAATAAGCGCATTAGCAACATGAAAGGCTATGCCTTCTCCTTCTCTATCAGGATCAGCAGCTAGATAAATTTTCTCACAATTTTTTGCTAATTTACTTAGTTTATCAATTCTAGTTTTGGCTCCTTTTTCATATTCCCAAATCGGTTCAAAATCTTCATCTAATCCAACAACCGGGCCTGTATATTTTGCTTTATAACCAGACTGCAAATTATTAATATGCCCAATAGACGCTTCAACTAAATATTCTTTACCTAAAAATCTTTGTAAGGTTTTTGCTTTAGTAGGGGATTCAACAATAACTAGATTTTTTGACAACTTTATACCTCAATTTAAGTAATTTATTCTTGGGTTAATTATTATTATATATCAACATTATATTAACTTTAGAAATCAAAAACTACAAAATAGGATAATTCTTTTTTATGGCGGAGAGGACAGGATTCGAACCTGCGGTACGCTTTAACGTACACACGCTTTCCAAGCGTGCTCATTAAGCCACTCTGACACCTCTCCATAAACTAAACCTTAATAGGTAAATTTTACATAAGTATGATATTATTATAAGTTATTAGTGAAAATGAAAAATTTGCCAACACATCATATTTTTGAAAAAATCTTTTTTGTTATTAATCAAATAAATCTATAAATGAAACCTCCGTCGATATTTAATATTTTCAAAAAACTAAATTTAAATTTTTTTTCAAACAAAACACATATGGAAAAATTGATTGAAAAAGGCGTTCAAATTATAGATGTAAATACAACATTCATTGATGAGACAGTTTCTATTGAAAAAGGCACTGTTGTCTTCCCATCAACTTATATTTTGGGAGAATCAAAAATTTCTACAAACTGTATAATTGGTCCCAACTCCATAATTTCAAATTCAGAAATTTCAAGTAATAGTTCTGCTTTATATTCCATAATTTTAGATTCAAATGTAGGTAAAAATTCTAATATTGGTCCATATTCTTATGTGAGAAATAATTCATTTATTGAAGATAATGTTGAAATTGGAAATTTTGTTGAAGTAAAATCTTCCAAAATAGGAAGTTTTACAAAATCTAAGCACCTTTCTTATTTAGGAGATTTAGTAGTGGAAAATAATGTAAATCTTGGAGCAGGATTTGTTTCAGCTAATTTCGATGGTACTTCAAAAAACAAATCTAAAATAGAAAAAGATTCTTTCATAGGTTCAAACTCTACATTAGTTTCACCTTTGATAGTAGGTAAAAATACAATTATCGGAGCAGGATCTGTTGTCCTAAGAGATGTTCCAGAGGATACTACTGTTGCAGGGGTTCCCGCAAAAAAAATAGATCAGGAAGGTGAACTTGACGATTGATTTTATAGTCTATCTTCTTATATTTATTCTTTCAATATTAATATATGTTCTAATAAATTATTCTCTAAGTATTCTTGGCTATAGAACATTTGGGCTTACAAATGATGATTTAGATGATTCGGATATTGAAAAATATACTGAAAATCCTTCAGATACACTTTCTTATGAAGCATATATCCTGGCTATCTTTATAAGAAATTTTATTATTTCAATTGGAGTGGGATCATTTATTTTATTCATAGTAAGGTTAGGTTTTTTATCTGATCTTGAAAGCTATAAAATACTAATAGTTTCGTTATTTTATTTTTTTGTTCTAGTGATTTCTATAGTTATAACTAATAGAATTTTTTCTATACTTAATTCCAAATTATATTTTTTAGCAATTGGGGTTGGTAGATTTTTAGAAACTTTTTCAAGTATCCCAAAGTTTAAGGGATTTATAAGATATGTGGGTATTCCTACATCCACAGAGTCTAATGATGATGAAAAAGCAACTGCTACCTTGATAGAAACTCTAGATTTACTTGAATCAGATCAAATACCTGCTCATCAAGAAGACCTAAGAATGATTCGAGGAATCTTGAGAATGGATGATCTAAGAGTAAGTGAAATCATGAAACCTAGACCTGATATTATTTCTGCTTCTATAGATGAATCCATCTCAAGTATTATTGAAAAAATGAAAGTAGGCGGTTACTCAAAAATACCAGTATATAATTCTGATCAAAATTCAATTAAAGGGGTTTTGTTTGCAAGAGATATCTTGAGCTTAGAAAAAGAAGAAATAGACAATCAAACCATATCAGCATTATTGAGGCAGCCACTATACATACCTGAATCCCAAAATTTAGAAACACTATTGAAAGAATTTCAAACACATAGTACATCAATTGGAATAGTTCTTGATGAGCATGGATCTGTATCAGGATTAGTAACTGTTACAGACTTAATTGAAGAAATAATTGGTGAGCTTGCTGATGAATTTGATGTAGATCCACCTGAAATACAAGAAATAAGACAAGGAATTTTTCTTCTTGATGCTACTTTATCAATTGATCAAATTAATAGAAAATTTAATCTTAGAATCGATAATGAAGGTATATCTACAATTGGTGGATTTATCTATTCTCAATTGGGAAGAATACCATCTTCTGGAGATGTTGTTGAAACTAATGACGCATTTATCACAGTAAGGTCAGTTGTTGGAAGAAGAATTATGAGAGTATCTCTTACATTGAAATAAAAAAAACTCCCTGACATTACGTCAGGGAGTTTCATAGTTATCTATTTTTAATGGGGTTTAGTCTCCTGGAACAGCATCAACAACAATAGCAGATGCGTTAGCAATATTTCCACCGCCTGAAGCTTGAATAGCAATTGGAAAAATTCCATTACCATCATCATCCAACCATGAGAATGAACTTGTTGAAAGGGAAATTGTTTCTTCGAAAGATCCTGCACCATCTGATGTTAGGGAAGAAACTCCAGTTTTATCAACACCAACGACATTTACTCTGAATCCACTGGAATTCACTGCAGATATAGTTATTTCCACATTTGGTGAAAATCCTGATCCTGCTAGATGAATATCAAGTTTATCAGCACTTCTATGCCACTCAATAGTTGATGACCCATCGCTTCCAAATGCTGAAAGTCCAGACGTTGAACCAGCTTTTCCTTCTGGACCAACAGGTCCTTCAGGTCCCGGTTCTCCAGCAGGTCCTTGAGGGCCTGGGTTACCTGGTGCTCCTGGTTCTCCTGGTAGTCCTGGTGCTCCTGGTGCTCCTGGTTCCCCTGAAATACCTGGAAGTCCAGGCAGTCCTGCTGGACCAGCTGTTCCATCAGCTCCAGCACATGCGAACATGAATAATGACACACCTAAGAGAGAAATTATCATTAATAATTTATGGTATTGACCTTTCATTTGGTTACCCCTTCTGTAAATAACTTTACTGATTTAGTCTATAATCGCTAGATCAGCTTTAGTTTTATTAAAAATTTATTTATATCAATATACCTTAGTATTATACACAGATGACCGAATTAGTCATTATATAAAAATACATTAATGCACATTAATAAAAGATTAAATTATAAATCTAACCTATATAGATCATATTTGTACAAGATTGTCGATGTCAAGTAAACTTAGTACAGATTGTGTTAACTTTTTGAAAAAAAAGATTAAATTGAGACTTTTTGAATGACACTTGCTCAAATATTCCGTGATATCATTTTCAAGTAAATTAAAAAAAGAAAAAAAAATTAAGAAAGGTATAATCCCTATAATAACTATAAATCTTTTCAGGAAATAGGGTAGTAAAATAAATTGGAAAACGATCCATCTATAATAAAATTATTAAAGCATGATAAAGACACTGGTTCATCAGAGGCTCAAATAATCTCAATGACTAGTAGGATCAATCAACTTAACGAACACTTCAAGACTCATAAACACGACCAATCATCAAGACGTGGACTTATAAAAATCGTAGGTAAAAGGCGCAGGCTTCTTAAGTATCTAAGAGAAAATGATTCTCCAAAGTATGATGAAGTAGTAAAGATTTTAAACTTAAGAAGATAGAAGTCTTATTATTCAAAAATCCAATATTATAAAAATTAAAATTCCCAATTTCTGTTAAATCTTTAATAAAGTGTAGGGGTTAAGTTTTAGAAAATGTCAGATGTTAAAAATTATTCTTTAGATATCCATGGGAAAAAAATTGAAGTAGAAATAGGTAAGGTTGCGAATTTAGCTAATGGATCATGTGTGATTACATTAGGAGAGACTGTAATTCTAGCGACATCGTCAGCAAATAAAGTTGCTAAGGAAGGTGTAGATTTCTTGCCTCTAACAGTTGATGTGCAAGAAAAAGCATACGCACTAGGTAAATTACCTGGTGGTTTTTTTAAAAGAGAAGGTCGTCCTACAACTGATGCGACACTTGTGTGTAGATTAATTGATAGGCCACTAAGACCTTTGTTTCCAAAAAGTTATCATAATGATACTCAAATTATAATCAGTGTTCTTTCATCAGATGAAACTAATCCTTATGACGCTTTGGGTATAATTGGCTCATCTTTATCTTTAGCTATATCAGATATTCCTTACTCAGATCCTGTTGGAGCTTGTGTTATAGGTTTAATTGACGATGAGTTAATTGTTAATCCAACTTATGAAGAGCTTCAAGTAAGCAAACTAAATCTTACTGTTGCAGGTACAGAAGATGCAATAATGATGGTAGAATCTGGCTCAGAATTTGTTTCAGAGTCTTTACTTTTGGATGCTTTGAAACTAGCACAGGATGTTAATGGACAAATCGTTCGATTTATAAAGGAAATAGTTTCAGAGTCTGGAAAAGATAAGTGGGAAGTAATAGATGAACAAGATGAGCTTGAAGATATTAAGTCTAAAATAAGTGAATCTTATCTTAGTGACTTGAAATCTATCGTAAGATCCAAGGATAACAAAACAGATAAAAAAGCAAAGTATGATTTGATCAGAGATAAAATTTTGGAGGATTTTTCAGAAGAATTCGAAGAATTAGATATAAATATGTCCTTAGATTTTATTGAAAAGAAAGAAATTAGAGATGCTCTTCTCAATGAAGAAATTAGACCTGACGGAAGAACTTTTGATGAAATTAGAGATTTGTCCTCCGATGTAAGGTATTTACCTAGGGTTCATGGTTCTGCAATTTTTACTAGAGGTGAGACTCAAATTATGAATGCCGTTACTTTAGCACCACTATCTGAAGCTCAAAAATTAGATGGATTCAATCCTGTAAAAGAAAAGTTTTTTATACATCATTATAATTTTCCTCCTTTCTCTGTTGGGGAGCCTGGAAGAATGATGACAGGCAGAAGAGAAGTAGGGCATGGTGCGCTAGCAGAAAGAGCAGTTATACCCGTGCTTCCATCAACTGAAGATTTTCCATATACTATAAGATCTGTTTCAGAAGCACTTTCTTCAAATGGATCTACATCAATGGCTTCAGTTTGTTCCGCTTCTTTAGCCTTGATGGACGCAGGAGTACCAATTAAAAATCCAGTTGCTGGTATTGCTATGGGCTTAATAACTGGAGAAGATGATAAATATGTTGTACTAACTGATATCCAAGGTGCAGAGGATCATATTGGTGATATGGATTTTAAGGTGGCTGGAACAAAGGATGGTGTAACAGCTTTACAAATGGATATCAAAGTTAAGGGAATAACCTTTGAAATTATGGAAGTTGCACTAGAAAAAGCTAAAAATGCCAGAATGAAAATTTTAGAGCACATGTCAGAAACCATTTCAGAAACTAGCAAAGAACTTTCAAAATATGCTCCAAGGATAACAACAATTAATGTTCCTCAAGATAAGATAGGGGCAGTTATTGGTTCAGGTGGATCCACTATCAAAGGACTGCAACAGGAGTTTGATGCTTCTATAAATATTGATGAAGATGGAAAAGTAATGATTGGTACTAATAATTCAGAAATATCTGAAAAAGTAGTTGATGCCATAAAAGCAATAATTAAGGATGTTGAAGCTGGCGATATTTATGATGCCAAAGTTGTTAAGATTATGAATTTCGGTGCTTTTGCTGAAGTGGCTCCTGGTAAGCAAGGATTGATTCACATAAGTGAAATATCAAAAGAGAGAGTTGAAGATGTAGAGTCAGTGCTATCAGTTGGAGAAGAAGTAAAAGTAAAAGTATTAAAGATTGATAGGCAAGGTAGAATTGATTTATCTATTAAAGCTTTGTTGGGTGATGACCAGAATGAAAGAACCCCCAAAGAAGAAAAAGAAAATGATTCAGATAATCAAGAAGAATTTAGGTCTTCAAAAAGAAAAGGTAACCGAAAGCAATTGGGTGGGAATTCTTAGGAGTTACATATGATTAAAGTAAGTGTAAATGGAGCATTAGGAAGAATGGGTTTGACTGTTTGCCAAGCAGTTTTAGGTGATTCAAAAACAGAGCTTATTGAATCTGTAGATATAAATTCAAATAATGATAATACTCTAAATTCTAAACCTATTTATAATGATTTATCGAAATTTTTATCTGAGATAAAACCAGATGTTATAGTTGATTTTACTAACCGTGAAAGTTTTTTGAGCCTGTGTGAATTAGCAATACCTAAAGGAATAAGAATAGTTAGTGGTTCAACAGGATTATTAGATGAAGACTATAAAAAAATAAAAAAACTATGTTCGGATAATAATATAGGAGTTCTAAGTGCTTCAAATTTTGCTATTGGAGCAGTTCTAATGATGGAATTGGCAAGTATTGCTGGTAAATATTTTGATTATGCTGATTTAATTGAAAGTCACCATGAAAACAAGATAGATGCTCCATCAGGAACAGCTATTTCAATAGCAGAAGCGGCATCTTCAAAAAAAGATCAAAAATATAAACAAAATATTGCAGAAAAACAAACTATAAAAAATACAAGAGGTGGAGACCTTCAGGGGGTTCAGATTCATTCTGCTAGAATGCCAGGAAGAGTTGCTAGGCATGAATTAGTCTTTGGAGGATTAGGTCAAACTTTTACAATGATTCACGATTCCATAGATAGAAATTCATTTATGCCAGGTGTTATTTTAGGTGTTAAGGAAATTATAAGCCATAAAGATTTTTTAATTGGTTTAGATAAAATAATGGGGATCTAAATTGACAAATTTAAGCGAAATAAATATAGGAATTATTGGAGCTACTGGAGCTGTAGGCGTAGAAGCCCTGAAACTTTTAGAAAAAAATAATCATCCCAAAGACAAGATATCGCTTTTTGCGTCTGAAAGATCTACAGGAAAATTAGTTGACTATAGTAATGATAAAATTAAAATTCTTGAAACTGATGAAGATAATCTTAAAAAAATTGATGTTGCATTAATATCTGTAAGTAGTGAAGTTAGCGAAAATCTTGCACCAATAATAGTTAGTAATGGCGGGATAGTAATAGATGATGGATCAGCATTTCGAATGAAACCTGAGGTCCCCCTTGTTGTCCCAGAAATTAATGAGAAAGATTTAGATTTCCACAAAGGAATTATTTCTATACCCAATTGTACAACTACACCTATGGTTATGGCTATTGATGCATTAAATAAAATTTGTAAAGTAAATAAAGTTATTGTTTCAACTTATCAAGCAGTATCTGGTACAGGTAAAGAAGCTGTCAATGAACTAAAAAATCAATTATCAGGAAATACAGCAACGAAAGTTTATGACTATAAAATTGCTAGTAATGTTTTCCCTCATGTTGATGATTTTTTAGAAGATGGTTTTACAAAAGAAGAGCATAAAATGATTAATGAATCAAAGAAAATATTGCATGATCCATCTCTTGAAATAATCCCAACATGTGTCAGAGTGCCAGTCAAAATTGGACATTCTGAATCTCTATGTATTTCTATTGATAGGGACTTAAGTCTTGAGGATATAAATTCTTGTCTAAGCAATTATTCGGGAATAAAGATATTGGATCATAGTACTGATTTGCCTTATCCTATGCCACTTTACTGTGAAGGTAAAGAAGAAGTTTTCGTAGGAAGAATTAGAAAAAGCCCAAATAATAGTAGAGAAATCAATTTATGGTTAAGTTGCGATAATTTATTAAAAGGGGCAGCCTTGAACGCTCTACAAATTCTTGAATCAATGATAAAAAGAGACTTAATTAAGATCAATTAGGGGTAAATTATGAAAGATTTGGGAAGACTTATTACAGCTATGGTTACACCATTTACTGATAATGGTGATGTCGATTTTGAAAGGGCTAAAGAATTTGCATTAGCTTTAGTTAAGACTGGTTCTGATGGATTGCTTATTGGAGGAACTACTGGTGAATCTCCTTCAATGAATGAGGATGAAAAACTTGAATTGTTTAAATCTGTAAAAGAGGCAGTTGGCGAAAGTGCTACAGTAATAGCAGGAACTACAGATAATAACACTAATGCATCTGTAGATTTATCAAAGAAAGCTGAAAAACTAGGAGTTGATGCGATACTTCTAACTGTCCCTGCATACAATAAACCTACCCAAGAAGGTTTATATCAACATTTTGCTAAGATCGCTAATTCTGTTTCTATTCCTGGTCTATTATATAATGTTCCTAGTCGAACCTCCTTAAATATGGATACAGACACTACTTTAAAGTTGGCTAAAATAGACAATATTGTAGGAGTTAAGGAAGCATCCTCAGATCCTGATCAGATAACTAATATTATTTCTGATTCCCCTGAAAATTTTAAAGTTTGGAGTGGAAATGATAATGAGACGTTTTCAATTATGTCTACAGGTGGATATGGAGTTGTTAGTGTAGCTTCAAATATAATTGGGAATCAAGTTAAGAAGTTGATGGGATTTATCCTTGATGGGCAAACTGAGCTTGCTGCAAAAGAGCATAAAAGACTATTATTATTTTTCAACGCCTTATTTTGGGTTACCAACCCAATTCCAATAAGGCATGCTTTGAACAGATCTGGATTTAAGATGGGTCCTCCTAGATTGCCTATGGTTGAAGCTCCAAAAGATTTTACTGATAAATTTGATCCTGTTATGGATCAGTATGATATGGATATTTCTTAAATTTCAAGAAATATGATTCTAGATAATAAAAAGTCGGTAGTTTTTTTTGGTGGAGGCACAGGTTTATCAAGAATTCTAAAATCAGCAAATAAAGCAAAAAAAGAAGATCAAAATTTTGTTTCAATTGTATCTACTTTTGATAATGGAGGATCCTCTGGAAAACTAAGAGATTTATATGATATCCCTGCTATTGGAGATATTAGAAAAGTTTTATCAAGTTGTGTATCAGACCAAATTCATAATCTTTTAGAATATAGGTTTGATTCAAAATCCTTTGAACCTCATACTATTGGAAACTTAATTTTACTCTCCTGCATAAAGCAAAATATGTCTATTCAGGATGCCATTGATAATTACAGAGAGATTTTTCAAATAAAACAACTAGTTTACGCTTCATCAGAAATTCCAAGTGATTTAACAATTGAATCAAATGAAATAACTATATCTGGAGAAGTTAATATCAATAATTTTGTTGATGAGAATAATAAAATTATTGATATCAGACTCAAGAAAAGAGATGTTCCTGCGAATAAAAAGGCCTTAAAGAGTTTATCTAATTCAAGTATGATCATTTTTTCTCCAGGAGATTTTTATACTAGCCTTATTGCCTCGATATTACCGAAGGGCTACATTGAAAAAATTTCAAACTTAAGAAATAATTCTATTTGGTTTGCAAATTGTAATTTAACTCAGAAAACTTTATTTGATCAGATAAAGTTTTTTAGAAATAAAATGAAGGGTTTTTTACCTAAAAAAATTATTCATGACTCTCCAAGTGACTTAGATATAAAATTTTCAAAAGAATTTCCAGAAGTAAAATTTGTTTATAAGGATCTTCAAAGTTCAGAAATTGGAAAGCATGATTTATTAAAATTAGAAGCTTTTTTTAGGACAATTTTATGATTTTTTTATAGGGATAGTAGCTTCTCTGCTTGGCCCTGTAGAAATATATACTATTGGTATACCAACTATCTCTTCAAGATTTTTGAGAAAACCTTTTGCTTTAGAATTCAATGCCTCGTATGAACTAACATCAAAAGTTGATTCATCCCAACCTTCAAATTCTTTGTAGATTGGCTTTATATTATTAAGAATCTTTTCATCCGTTGGAAAATATGAAAGAACTTCCCCTTCATATTCATAGTGTGTACAAATTTTTATTTTTTCAAATTTATCAAGAATATCTAATTTAGTTATTACCATTCCATCTAATCCATTAATTTGAACCGAATATTTAGCAGCCACTGCATCAAACCAACCAATTCTTCTTGGTCTTCCTGTGGTTGTTCCAAATTCACCAGCAATTTCTCTGATTGTTTCTGCATCATTACCAAATATTTCAGTTGGAAAAGGTCCCTCTCCAACCCTTGTTGTAAAAGCCTTAAATACACCCATAACATTATCTATATTTTTAGCTCCTATTCCCAAACCCGTTAAGGAGCCACCAGATATTGAATTAGAAGATGTAACGTATGGATAAGTACCATGATCTATATCTAGAAGTGCACCTTGAGCTCCTTCAAAAAGAATGAATTTATTTTTATCAATATTTTCGTAAAGAATTTGTTCTGTGTTAGCAATATATTTTGATAGCTTTTGATTCCACTCTACAATTTTTTTAAGTATATATTCCTCAGAAATTTCATCTTTGCCATAAATCTCTTTCAAAATCTTGTTTTTAATATTTAGATTTTTAGAGATTTTAGATTGTAAATTTTCTATATTTTTAAGATCACCTATCCTTATCCCATTTCTTGAAATCTTATCTGAGTAAGCTGGTCCAATACCTCTTCCAGTTGTCCCAACAGCTTCATTTCCTCTATATTCTTCTTCAGCTTGATCAAGCTTTATGTGATATGGCATAATTACATGTGCCTTTTCACTTATAAATATTTCGCCAGGAAGATTATTTTTATTTATTAATTCTAATTCTTTAATTAAGACATCAGGGTCAATTACTGTCCCAGAACCAATCAAGTTTTTTGTACCATCCCACCCAACACCACAAGGTACAAGATGTAAGGCAAATTTACCTAGTTTATTTTCAATAGTATGGCCTGCATTATTTCCACCTGAGTATCTAGCAATAACATCAGCCTTTTCAGCTATATGATCAATAATTTTACCTTTGCCTTCATCACCCCATTGGCCGCCAACTATAGTTATAATCATTGTTCCCCCGAGCATTAAAAATCTTTAAAATAATTAATATATTTTATAGGACAATGAGATTATATCAGTGTTTGAGAATATTTGAATCTACAAAAAATTTAAATAATCTATTGACTTATAGAGCATATAAAAGAGATAATGAAATTCTGACCAAAAAAAAACTCTTTTTGTTTGTTTTTGGATTAGTACATTTAAAAGTTAATAATTTTTGTTTTATCGAGACCATTGAATTAACGATTTTTAAGGTTCAAATTATTATGGGTTTATGGGGGATGCCTTGGCGTCAAAAGCCGAAGAAGGGCGTAGCAAGTCTGCGATAAGCCTCGGTTTGCTGACTAGCAAGCTTAGCCGGGGATACCCGAATGGGAAAACCTGATCATATGATCAACCTTTTTAAGGTAGGTAAGCAGGAGAACTGAAACATCTAAGTATCCTGAGGAAAATAAATCAAACGAGATTCCCTGAGTAGCGGCGAGCGAAATGGGATCAGCCTAAACCGTGTGGGATTTATCCTGTGCGGGGTTGTAGGGCACTTTATATAGAAGTTACAAAATGACATTTTAGTAGAATAGATTGGAAAATCTAACCATAGAGGGTGAAAGTCCTGTAAACGAAAAAATGTTATCTTCTAAAGTGTTCCTGAGTACGACGGGACACGTGAAATCTTGTCGGAATCTGGGGGGACCACCCTCCAAGGCTAAATACTTTTGACGACCGATAGTGAACTAGT
>MDTD01005753.1_pt1 | contig 30724 bp, 32 predicted proteins | sample 811221 | NCBI WGS metagenome assembly MDTD01 (sample SAMN05326646, study PRJNA326480) | marine metagenome | isolation source: seawater | place: Pacific Ocean: South West | collected 2011 | reverse complement strand
GGTAACGCATGTAGCTGACCAGTACTAATAGCTCAATTGGCTTGATTTATGCACTGAAAAGAATTTTATATTGATAAGATAATATTTTTAATATTAATTTTACCAAAAGACATCAAAACCAATTTTTTATTATTGTTTATTTTATATTTTTGTTGGCTCATAACTTTCCAACCATGAAATCTGTAATAGTTAACCAGTTTCTTTTTGCAAAGCAAAAATGCAATTTTTTTATTTTTTTTGATGTAACTTAAAATATTATTCATAAGAACATTTGAAGGTAATTTTTTATTAATTAATTTTTTTCTAAATTTAAGGTCTATTAGATGCGTATCAAAGAAATAAAATCTTTTTCTTAATTTATTCTTATTTGTTAAAATTCTATTTCTAAGCATTGTGTAACCAATTAATTTATTTTTATATTTTAGAGTAACATGAACATCATTATTTTTTAAATTTTTCTTAATCCAATTCATTTGAGAAATTTTTCCAAATTTCCATTCTTTGTTTTTAAATATAATTATTTTCTCTAAACTTTTTTTTTTAGTATATAAATTTTTTTGAAATTTTACTTTAAGAGACAATTTACCTACAATTATTAAATTTTTAATTAGTAATTTACTATATTTTTATATTAAATTAATATATTCAATTTTAAAGAAAATATTTATAAAATATATGAACAATAATTTTCTTAGATTAAATAGCGATATCAAAATATATTTTATTCTAATATTGTTATTATTAATTTTACGAACTTATCACTCATTTTTTAACTTAAGTGTTGGAGAACATGATTGGACTTTTCTTTTAGTCGGAAGATCTTTGTACAATGGAAATCTACCTTTTATAGAAACATGGAACATGACCGGACCAATTGTTTTTATTTTTTATGCAATTCCTTTTTATTTTGAAAACTATATTGCTGCACTAAAATTGAGTGGAATTATATCTATATGGATAGCATGTATTTTTACATACGAAACATCAAAAAAACTATTTGGTTTAACTTCTGGAATTTTTGCTTCAGTTGGGCTAGCAATAATTACTTCATCCGAAGAGAGTTTTTTAACAAGTGAAGTAGAAATATTTATTCTACCTTTTTTATCTGTTTATATTTACTTTATTTTTAAAGATTTTTTAAAATCAAATTTATTAGATATAATTTTGGCTGCATTATCAATTAGTTTAGCGACTTTAATAAGACCTTCACTAGGCCTAGTTGCTTTCTTGGGAACTTTTATTTTTTTGTTTTCTTATGAAAAAAAAATTCAAAAAACTTTGATATATATATTCAGTGGGATCGTCCCGCTAATGATTTTGCTTTTTTTGTATTCAAGAATCCCTGATGGAATAAATATTTTTTGGAGGTCTACATTTGATGCCCATCTTGCTTATCCTGCAGGAAGACCTTTTTTTTTAGGTTTTTTTCAATTCATTGAAAATTTTGGTATAAAGCAATGGTATTCTTTGTTTATTCTTTCTTTTATTATAATTTTCTTTAACAAAGATTATTTAAAAGAATTATTGGTCATGGCTTTATTTGTATCAGTAATTATTATTTCATTTTGTTTAACAAGAAAATTTTCTGATTATTATGTTTTGATTTGTTTCCCCTTTTTAATAATTATGTCATCAAGTATATTAGATGAGAAATTAAATATTTCAAAAATATTAATCGTACCGCTTGTTATTCTTATTTTATTTGCTCCAGCTCTTAATAATGTTGTAGAACAGATTAAACTTAAATATAGGCCAATCAACAAAACACAAGTTCTTCACAATGAGTTAAAAGATATTATTAGAGAAAACGATACATTATTTTCATTAGATAATGGATTATATATACTATTTGACAAACCACTTCCCACTAAAATCGCACATCCATCAAATTTATTTAAACATTATTCCTTATCCGCATACTATGGAATCCCCAATTATGGAACTGAAGACGAATTGAGTTTAATTTTACAGAGCAAGCCAGATTATTTAGTATTTTTAGAAAAATGGAAAGCTAGGCTTCCAAAAAAAATTAAAAATATAATCGATAGAAATTATATTGTATATAACTTTATCGATACTGAAAAAATAAAAAAATTTAAAAGAGTTAATAGAGAATACTTAAATTCTATAACACTCTACAAATTAATAAAATAGTTTAAATTTATAAATCTTTATTAAAAACATGACCACTTAGTAAACCAGTTTTTTGAAACTCTCTGTTTACTATGAATAATTTTCTATCACACATGCATTTATTTTTTTCCATTAACTTGAAACTTTTCTCCACAGTTTCTTTGTCATATGAATAGTAAAGGTCCCAAAAATTATTATCTTTTAAATTACCCAGAGATTGATCATGAAAATCAGGTGAGGATGATTCTGAGCAATGATATAAATAACCATCCAAACCAATTGCAGGATGAGCAAATCTTGCATAGCATGGAAGAGCTCTTAATTCATTAATATTATATTGTGTGTCTGGATCTACAATTGAAATAAATGTTTTCTCTATTTTCTTTTTTTCAATTATATTATTAATCTCTTCTATTAATTTTTTTCTATCTTCAATAAAAATATTACCTTTTTGATTATAATCATATTTCCTAGGAACTTGTGGAAAAGAAAATCTTAAAGTATCTACCCCCAGGTTTGAAAGATCATTTATACTTGCTGAAATTTCATCCAAACTACAATTATGATTTGTTAATAAATATGTGGTATTTATATCGATGACTTTATTTTTTTTACTTTGAACTTTTTCTATATTTTTATAAATTTTTTTTAATATATCTGCAGTTGATGTTAATCCATGCGTTAAGTTATAACTTTCTTTTTTCCCTGCATCAACACTTACAGAAATATAAGACTTTTCTTTTATATCCTTTCTTGAGGTTAAATCTAAAAATTTATTCGAAATCTTTAATAACTTTGTATGAAACCCGGTTATAAATTCATAATCTACTGAGGTTTCAAAAAGCTGATCTATATGCTCATAATTAAGCGGATCAGTTGCATAACCTGCTAATATTAATTTGTTTATTCTACCGTTAGGACCAGAAGAAACCTCTTTAATTATTTCTTTATATCTATCTATTGACAATCTATCTCCAGAATTTTCTGCACTGCCTCCATAACAATATGGACAACTCATCCAGCAAAGAGCCTTCCCCTTTTCTCTGCCTGGCTGAATTTCAATCTGGTAAGGAACACAAGTATAATTTAAAATTTTTTTTGCAAAATTTTCATAATCCAAATATTTTGCGTTATAATTTGCTCTTTCTTTTAAGTTACCCATTATTAGATTAACTCCTTAACCTCAAAGTGTTTTTTTTCGGTCTTTAAAGCCTTAATTCTTATACTTATAAATATATAAAATAAAGACAATAATAGCGTAAATATTGATAAGAAAATTGAGACGTATATCATTTTTAATACTAATGAAGTTATTAAGATAAAAATAAAAAAAATTAAAGAAATGTATAAAATAAATTTTGGAATATTTATTTTTGCATAATACAAAATTGTATCGAGAGCCAAAATAAAGCTAGAAATAAAGTTAAATTTTGTTTTACCAATCCTTCTGTCGCTTCCTATATAAAAAACTTTTTCATAACTATTAATGTATTCCAGAAGTTTGATTCTTAAAAATATAAAGCTCGGAAGGTTTTTAAATAATTTTTTATTTGTATCTCTTGTAATAAGTCTGAAATCAGCATGATTTTTTACAATTGGTATTTTTAATATTTTCATAAATTCATAATAAGCATTTGAGAAAAAATTTTTTAAAAAAGTTTCATGTCTTTTTTGATATACACCCAAAACAGAATTAAAATTTGAATAATGTTCTTTGATCATTTTTTCAATTTTATATGGGTCTTCATGAAGATCTGCAGAAACAGTTATTATCATCTCATTTTTTGTGTGATACATTCCAGCTAAATAAGAAGAAGTATAACCATAATTTTTTTTTAAATTAACTATTTTTATATTATAATTATCTTTTTGCTCTTTTAAAACTTCAAGTGTTTTATCTGTTGATCCATTATTTACTACTACGACCTCATAAGATGATATTATTTTATTATTTAACAAATCTTTTAAAATATCCATATAAATTTTCAAAGATATTTTAATTGCATCTTGTTCATTATTACATGGGATAACCAAAGATAGACTTTTAATTAAATTTTTAGTCATCAGTTAAACTTTTTAAATCTTTAAGATAATTAATTTGAAAGAATGAATTATTATCATAAATATAATCCAGTTTATTTAGTTTGGAAGCTTTATTAAATAATTCTACCTCGAAATTTTTTTTTATTTTATTAATATTTTTTTTTAAAAATTCTTTGTTAATTATACAAATTCCTGAATAAAAATAGTTTTTGATACTATTTGTATCTAAAAAATATTGAAAAAATTTTCTTTTATAAACAAAATCTATTTTATTGTTTTTTTTTTCTACAAAACCATAGCTGAGTGGTAGTTTTGTACAAACTAAATTAATTAAGGTTTTTTTTTTAATTATTTTTGAATTTAAAACCTTATTTAAATTAAAATTATAAAACGAGTCACCATTGAGAATTATTACATATTCATAATTTTTTTCAATAAAACTGAGACTTTTTTTTATTCGTTTATCAATTGAGGTGTTTACCCCTGCATTAAAAGGTAAAATTTTTTTTGAGTTAAATTTTTTAAAAATATATTTTTTTATATCCTCACCCCTATATCCGTAGGGTATTAATATTTTATTAATTTTAAACTTATAAAGATATTTTATAATGTGATAAATAAGAGGATTGCCTTTATATTTTATTAGAGTTTTATTTATTTTTTTTCCTACACTACCTAGCCTAGTTCCTTTTCCACCACATAAAATAATTGCACACACATTTTTCAAATTATATTTATGCATAATAAATTTTACAACTTTTTGTTAAATTGCTCTTTATTTTTTGATATTCTTTTTCTTTATTATATTTTTTATAGTTTAAAGCAATTTTTTTAATATTTTCAGTCAAGGGGTTCTCAATTCTTATCCTTTTTTTTAAACTCTTACATATCAAAAAATTTTTGATTTTTTCATTTATTTCGTGAGTTTCTCTCTCTACTAATAGGTTGTCTATTCCGAATTTAAGCTTTTTCTTTTTAGAACTTTGTAAAAATTCAATATAACATTGGCAACTATCAGCATTAAATTTAATTATATTTAAATTTTTAAAAATTTTTTTTTTTACATTTGTTATTTTTTTATACTTTATCAAATTATCCAATATACTAAACAAGTGAGGAAGAAGATCGTCCATTATATCATGAAATTTATGTTTTCCATTAGTATGATAAAACATTTCAAATTTTTTATATTTAAAAACTTTTTTTTTAAAAAGCTCTAAATATTTTTTTGCATAATATTCATTAATTAAATTATAAAAAATTTTTTTTCTATAACCCAGAATTTTATCAATTTTCTTTCTATAATATTTTTCCGTTTTTATTTTTTCAAGAGATATAATTGGTTTTTCAATTATAACATTTTTTTTATTTTTAAGAGATTTTTCTAAATGATCTAAATGTAGTTTACTTGGCGAACATATTAATACAGTATCAAATTTTTTTTTAAAAAAATCTTTATAATTTTTTGCTGCAATTAAATTAATATTATATTTTTTTTTTATTAAATTATTTTTTTTTAAAGTTGATAATAGTTTTGAGTTTTTTGATACTACTACTTTTGTGTTAAATTTTTTAAAATCCCTAACATAATATTCTCCTAAAGTACCTAAACCAATTACCCCTATCTTCATTTCAATAAAAATAATTTTTTTTTAGTGGTTGATTTTTTTTAATATCAATTTTTACTTTTTTTCCTAAAACATCAAAATATTTATTTGAAGATATACCTAACTCAGGACGAAAACATGCAATATTAAGCTTTGATAATTTATTTCCTTTTTTTATATCTCTAATTGCATAGATGGATCTTCTAAAAAATCTATTCTCTTTTTCAACTTTTTGAATATTTTTCTTTTCATTTCCAAGAGATTTATGAATATTAATTACATAATTTTTTAATTTTTTTAAATCTTTAGAAGATATTGAAAATTCTTTATCTTCTGATTTTATTCTATTTGAAACTATAAAATGTTTTTCAATTAATTTTGCACCTACGGAGATTGCACCAATTGACGTATCAATAGACTTTGTGTGATCAGATAAGCCCACTAAATAATTTTTGAAATTTTTTTGAAGAAATTTTATAGAATTTATATTTGCTTCCTCAATGGGAGTTGGGTATCCAGAAACACAATGCATTAATATTATTTTTTTATGGTATTTTTCAATTATCTTAATTGCAGATTTAACTTCTTTTAAAGATGAACCTCCAGTTGAGATAACTATAGGCTTTTTGGTTTTAGCCACTTCATTAATAAGATTAAAATCAGTAATTTCAAAAGATGAAATTTTAAAAATTTTAGGATTAAATTTTTTTAAAAAATTTAATGCTCTGATGCTAAATGGTGTGCTAAATAATAAAATATTCAATTTTTTTGCTAAATTAAAAGCATCTTTATGCCAGGAATACGGTGTTTGAGCTTTCTTGTAAAGTTGCCAAAGACTCTTCCCTTTCCAGATACCATTTTTAATCTTACTTAAATTTTTTATATTTTTTATGGTGATATCCTCAGGATGATATGTCTGTATTTTTATAATATCTGCCCCATTTTTATGAGCTTCTTTAATATGTTTTAAGAAAAGTTTTTTACTTCCACCATGATTTCCAGATATTTCAGCAACTATAAAAGGTCTACTATCTTTACTTAATGATATTTTTTTATTAATTGTTATTTTCACTAAATTTTTATTATATTAATTTTACATAATTTAAAATGAAAAAAAAATCTAAGCATATTGTTAGCCAAATACAAAAAATTAGGGCAAAAAATAATATTTACTGGATGAAATTACTTAGTATAGCTTTAGAATATGCACCCGAAAAATCAAAAAGGGTAATAAGAGAGATAAACAAGAATGATAAAAAAATTTCACGCTTAGTCTCAAAGTTATAGTTAATAAAAAAATGTATAAAAAAAATATTATGACTTTAGCCAAAAGTCTTTGGCCAATACACAGAACTATTGTCGGTCCAGGTTTTAGGGAGTCTTTAAGTATAATTAAATTTTATCAAAATTTATTAAAAGTAAAAAATATAAAAACTGGAACTAAAGTTTTTGATTGGAAAATACCAAAGGAGTGGCAAATAAAAGATGCTTGGATCAAGTATAAAAAGAAAAAAATTTTAGACTATAAAAAAAATAATTTATATGTTGTTGGTCATTCTACAAATATCAATAAATCAATTAATTTAAATCAATTGAAAAAACATCTTCATTATATAAAAGAAATTCCCAATGCAATTCCATACGTAACTTCTTATTATAAAAAATACTGGGGTTTTTGTATTGAGTACAAAAAATTTAAAAATCTTAAAAGAGGAAATTATCAAATTTACATAGATTCAAAACTTTCAAAAGGAAATTTGAGTTATGGTGAAATTGTTTTAAAAGGTAAAACAAAAAAAGAAATTTTATTTACAACTTATTTATGCCACCCATCTATGGCTAATAATGAAATATCTGGACCTTGTGTTTCTACTTTTCTATCTAATTATGTCAAAAATTTAAAAAAAAGACATTATACTTACAGATTCTTATTTATACCGGAAACTATAGGTTCCATTTCATATATATCTAAAAACCTAAAACATTTAAAAGCTAATCTTTTAGCAGGTTTTAATATTAGTTGTGTAGGAGATGAAAGAAATTATTCATACATATCTTCTAGGTCAGGAAATACTTTAGCAGATAAAGTAGCAAAAAAAACATTAAATTCTTTAAGTTTAAAGTTTAAAAAATATGATTGGATGCAAAGAGGAAGTGATGAAAGGCAATTTTGCTCTCCAGGTGTTGATTTACCATTTTGTACTTTAAGTAGATCAAAATTTGGGACATATAAAGAATATCACACTTCTCTAGATAAGATTGGGAATGTTTTAACTAAAAAAGGTCTTAATTCAAGTTTAAGATTGTTTAAAGAAGTAGTAAATTTTTTTGAAACACATGAATATTATAATTCAACTTATAAATGCGAGCCTTTTATGACTAAGAGAAATCTGTATTCCCATATAAGTAAATATGAAAAAACTTCAAATAGAGATTTAATGAATGTTCTAAGTGTTTGTGATGGTAGAACAGATCTAAATGAAATTTCTAAAAAATGTAATATTAAAAAATTTACTGTAGTTAAAATACTTAAAATATTAGAAAAAAATAAATTAATTTATAAAACAAAAATTTAGAACCATATGGACCATTTTTATAGATGCAAAAAATGTTTTTTTCCTAATACAAAACCATCTTTACACTTCGATGAGAATAATGTTTGTTTGGCTTGCAAATATACTGATTACTATGAAAAAGAGATTAATTGGGATCAGAGATTAGAAAATTTTTATGATTTATGTAAAGATATAAAAAAAAACAAATCTAGTGATTATGATTGTATTATTCCAGTAAGTGGAGGAAAAGACAGCACTTATCAAACACACCTAATAGCTAAAATAGGTGAACTAAAGCCATTGCTAGTTTCTTTTGAACCATCTTATCCAACAGAAGTAGGTAGATATAATTTGAATAATTTGTCATCAAAATTTAATTGCGATTTAATTCAACTTAAAAAATCAAAAGAAACTTATAGGAAACTTGCTAAAATAGGTTTTGATGTAGTTGGAGATCATGAGTGGCCCAATCACGTTGGTATATTTGCATGGCCAGTCCAGATTGCATTTTCACATAATATCAAAATATTATTTTATGGAGAATCACAAGGACTAATAGGTTTGGGCAGATGGGATAAATTAGTAAATCAAAAATTAATCGATAGAGAATGGGTAGAGGAACATTGTGGAATGAATGGTCTTAGACTAACAGATGTATTAGAATTTGATAAATCAATAAATAAAAATGATGTAATACCATATACTTACCCTGATGAAAAATTATTAGAGGAAAAAAAAATAACACCTTTGTTCACTGGAAACTATTTTAAGTGGGATCATCAAAAAATTGTAGATTTTATAGAGAAAGAATATTTTTGGAAAAGATCCAAAAAACCTGTGGATGGAGATTATGGAGATTTTGAAGATATTGACTGTGGTTTTATGCCGATGCATCAATATTTTAAATTTATAAAGTATGGTTACGCTAGAGCTACAGACCATGCTTCATATGAAATTAGACATAAAAGAATGGATAAAAAAAAGGCAAAAGAATTAATAATCGGTCATGAGGGTAAAATACCTAGAAGTAATTTTAATGAATTTTTACAATTTTTAAATATTGATGAAGAATATTTTTTAAAAATAAGAAATAAATTTACAAATCCAATTTTGTTTAAAAAAGATAATAATCAAGATTTTTTAATGGATGATAATGGAGAATTAATTATTGAAGAAAATTGGTTAAAAAGTTTCGATTAATGAATAAAATTTGTGTTATTGATTATGGAATAAATAATATTTCCTCAGTTTGTAAAGCTTTAAAGAAACTTAATATAGATTTCATAATTGTTTCGGAAGGTAAAAAAATAAAAAATTACTCCAAAATTATTTTGCCAGGCGTTGGGTCCTTTGATTCTGGGATGAAAAAAATAAAAGAAAAAGGTTTGGATATCTCTTTAAAGGAAGTAGCTTTCAATGGAAATCATATCCTAGGTATTTGTTTAGGAATGCAATTATTATTTGACAAGAGTGAAGAGTCAAATTGTGAAACTGAGGGTTTATCTATTATTAAGGGAAATGTTTCTAAAATAAAATCAGATAATAAAAATAAAATTTTTGTCCCACATGTTGGATGGAACTCTATTTTTAAAAGTGATTACAACGATACTAATTTAGTAGATACCGAGCAAAATATGAATTTTTACTTCGTAAATTCATATTATGTAATTCCTGAAAATAAAAAAATTATTCAATATTATTTTAAACATGGAGCTAATTATCCAGCAATTATAAAAAATGAAAATATATTCGCCACACAATTTCACCCAGAAAAATCAAATAATGGTTTATCAATTTTAAAAAAATTTTCAGATTATGAGTAAAGGAACAGATTTAAAAAAAAGAATTATCCCTATAATTCTTATAAAAAATTATCAAGTTGTAACTAGCAGAAATTTTACAGATTATAGAGTATTTGGAAATCTTGAACAAACAATAGAAATTTTTAATAGAAGAGATGTGGACGAAATAATAGTTTTAGATATATCTTGTTCAAAAAGTAACTCAATTTTAGATTTTAATATACTCCAGTTAATGTCAAAAAATACATTAATGCCATTTTCATATGGAGGGGGAATAAATTCTCTTCATGATATAGAAAGATGTCTAAATCTTGGTTGTGATAAAGTAAGTTTAAACAATATAATTAGAAAAGATAAAAAGTTTCTTAATATGGCAATTAATGAATTTGGAAGCCAAGCAATTGTCGTATCTATTGATTACGTGTTGGAAGATAATTTGCCAATCCTTTATGATCATGTTTCCTCAAAAAAAATTGAAGATAATTTTGATGATTTTTTATCATTTATTCATGATCAAAATTGTGGTGAAATATTACTATCATCTGTGAACCACAATGGGCACTTAAAAGGATACGATCTATCAGTTTTAAAAAAATATAGAGATAAAATTGACTGTCCAATAATTATAAATGGAGGGTGTGGATCTCCAGAAAATATGATAAATGCATTTGAAATTGGTTCAGATGCTTGCGGTGCAGGAAGTATCTTTTATTATACCAAATATGGTTATAAAGATATAAAAGATACTTTAAGAGAAAAAAAAATCAACGTTAGATAATTTATTTTTTGAATTAATTAAATGAAAACAAAAAAAATTTCTGAAAAATTTTATGGAAACGGTACATATATTTATTCAGATAATAAAAAATTTAGTAATTTAGATAGAGATAAAGTAATAAAAATTTTCGAAGAAAAAGGCATGATTATATTTAGGGATTTTGAAATAAATCCAAAACAAATAATTGAAATAACAGATGCTTATACCAGTAAATATGCAAATGACGCACAGAGAAGAAAAAATAGATTAGGTCAAAAGCAGGTTCACGAAGTAGATTATGGCAATAATGAAATGGCATTGCACAGTGAGGCTAGCTTTTCACCAAACTGGCCTGAAATAGTTTGGTTTTTTTGTAACGTTCCACCACCAAAAAATTCTGGTCCAACAACATTCTGCGATGGTATTAAACTTTGGGATAGTTTAACAATTGAAACAAAAAATTTTTTCTTAACACATCCACTAGAATATCTTTTAGAAGTACCGATAGGATATAAAAAAATAGGCGCAAAAAAAAAGAAATGGTTATTAAATTATAATGGAACAGGAGATGGAATATTAGATTTAAATAAAGGTGTGCTAAAAATGAAGCATATAAGGTTTGCTGCAACAGAGAGTAGACTGACTGACAAGTTATGTTTTTCAAATCATGTTCTTTATCAAAATACAGACCCAACAATAAAAAAATGGGGAACATTTGGCCAAAAAAAAATACCAAAAAAAATTTTAAAAAACGTAAAAGAAAACTCTGATAAATTAATTTTTGAGCATAATTGGAAAAAATTTGATTTAGTCATGCTTGATAATAAAAGGTTTATGCATGGAAGACGAAAATTTAATTTTAAAGAAAAAAGAGATATTTTAAATATTCAAACTGCAAAAGCTAATTTTGCATATGGAGAGACAATAAGATCAAATTTGAAATAAAATTTATTTATGCTTTCTAATCAAGACGATTTTGTAGAGGTTTTTAGAAAATTGGGTTTAAAGAAAAATGATAAAATATCCGTAGGTTCAAGTATTCTTAAAATTCTATCTCTAAATAAATACAAATATTTTAAACCAAACATTATTTTAGAGGCTTTAAAAAAAGTAATTTCAAGTAATGGAACATTAATGATTGATGCTTTTTGCTGGGATTTTTGTAAAACAAAAAAATTTGATTATTACAAGACAACCAACCAAATAGGAAGTCTAGCAAAAATTGCATTGAGTGATAAAAAATTTGTAAGATCAAAAAACCCGATATATTCATTTATGGTTTATGGAAAGAACAAAAATAATATTGCAAAACTTAAACATTATAGCTGTTTTGAAATAAATTCACCATTTGGATACATAATAAATAGTAATGGAAAATATGTTTTAATAGATCTTGATTTTAGAGCACATGCTTATGTTCATGTAGCTGAACAAATTGTTGGTATGAAGCACAGATTTTTTAAAATTTTTTCAGGTCAATATGTTGATAAAAAAGGTAAAAAGTTAAAAGTTAAATATGAGATGTACTGCAGAAAATTAGAAGATAATATTGAAACTTTTATTGATCCTAAATTCAAAAATTGTTTAAAAAAAAATAATGCTATAAAGGAGATAAGAAAAAATGGTATAAATTTTATTTCTATTGACGCATATAAAGCACATAAATTAATGATAAACGATCTTAAAAATGATCAAAAGTTTATATATACAAAAAAAATACAAAGGTGAAAAAAATTTTTAAATACAGAAAATCAGCAAAATCGTTTATTTTTGATTTACAAGAAAATAGAAAAATTTATTTGAGAGATTTAAATAAAAAAAGTATTGATTTCGAAAAAAAGGTTCCAAAATACAAAAAATCTGTAATTTTATTTTCTGAAAATTCTATAGATTTTATTATTTCTTACTTTTGTTTAATTCAAAATAATTTTGTTGTATTTCTGGTTAATGCAGACATAAGTAATCAAGATATAAATCGACTGATTTCTAATTTTAAACCAAATTATATTTGCTTACCAAAGAAAAAAAATTCAACTTTAAACTTATTTAAACAAAAAAAATATAATTTTGGTTCATATAATTTATTTATGTTAAATCCGAATAAAGTTAATTTAAATGATGAGATTTGTTTACTTTTACCCACCTCAGGATCAACTGGAGAATCTAAATTTGTAAAATTGACTTATAAAAATATTTTATCAAATATAACAAAAATAGTTGATTATCTTAAAATAAAAAATAATCACAAAACTATTACCACGTTACCTCCCGAGTATTCCTATGGATTATCAATTATAAACACACATATATACAAAGGAGCCTCAATATTCGTAAATAATAAAAGTATTTTAGAAAGTTTTTTTTGGGAAAATTTAAAAAAGTTTGAAATTAATTCTTTTGGCGGTGTTCCTTTCACATATGAAATTTTAAAAAAAATAAATTTAGATGCAAAACTAGAAAGAATTAAATCTTTAAAATACCTCACACAAGCAGGTGGAAAGTTGTCAAACGAATTACAAATATATATTGATAAGCTAAGTAAAAAACATAAATTTAGATTTTATATAATGTATGGATCTACTGAAGCATCTCCAAGAATGTCAATAATGTTGTCAGGAAATAACAAAAAATTAGGATCAATCGGAAAGCCGCTAAAAGGCTGTTCTTTTTATTTAAAAAAAAAAAATAAAAGTATTAAAAAAGCTTTCGTTAAAGGTGATTTATATTTTAAGGGAGATAATATTTTTGTTGGTTATGCAAATATAGTTGATGACTTAAAATATATTGAAAAATTAAAATATTTAAAAACTGGAGATCTTGCTTATTTTGACAAAAAAAAGAATTTTTATATTCAAGGTAGATCAGATAGAGTTATAAAATTAAATGGTATTAGGCTTGAATTAGATAATTTGGAGAAAGAATTAACCAAAAAATTTTTAACGGAAGTTAAAATAGTTTCAGATAAAAAAAATTTAAAAATTTTTTTTTATAAAAAAATAAAAAATATTCTTGAAATGAAAAGTAAAGCATCAAAATTTTCTAATGTACATCCATCTAATATAAAATTATTTAAAATTAAAAAGTTCCCTTTAACTAGATCAAATAAAATAAACTACAATTATTTAAGAAAATTAAATGCCTGATAATTACAAACAGATAATAAATAGTTTTTTGAATGATATAAATTTATATCCAGAAAAAAATAAAAAAAAGAAAAAATTTTTACAATGTATGATGAACCTAGATAAGCATCATTATAAATTTTGTGATGATTACAAAAAAATTTTGAAAGCAAGTAAATTTCAAATTAATATAAAAAAAAATATTGAAGAAGAATTTTATTTGCCTGTTAATCTCTTCAAAAAATTTCAACTAATTTCAATAAAAAAAAAGAAAATTGCCAATAAATTACAATCATCAGGTACAACTGGAAATGCTTCTAGAATATTTTTAGACGTAGAATCTTCAATTATTAATAATAGAATTTTACAAAAACTCTTAAAAAATAACTTAGAAAATTTTAATGTGCCGATAATATTTTTTGATCATGTTCCTGAAAATTTGGATAAAAAATTTGATGCAAGAAAGGCTGCAATAAAAGGATTTTCAATTATTTCAAATGAAAAATACTTTGTTATGAAAAAAAATGGAACTTTAGATTTAAATAAATTAAATAAAATTCTTAAAAGTTTAAATGGAGGCAAGGCATATATATTTGGTTTTACAAGTATCCTGTGGTCTTTGTTTAATGAAAATTTAGAGGATATAAGAGGAGATTTGTCTAATATTACAGTTATTCATGGTGGTGGATGGAAAAAAATGCAGAGCAAAAAAATTAGCATAGAAAATTTTAATTATTTTTTTAAAAAAAATTTTAAAATTAATAAGATAAAAAATTATTATGGAATGGTTGAACAAATTGGATCAATATTTTTTAATTGTGATTTCAATTATTTTCATACACATTCTTTTTCAGATATAATTATTAGAGACAATCAATTGAAATCTTTACCATTTAAAAAAAAAGGTTTAATCCAATTAGTTTCTTTATTACCAAGAAGTTATCCTGGCCACTCGATATTGACAGAGGATCTTGGAACAGTTTTTGGAGAGGATGATTGCAAATGTGGAAAACCTGGAAAATACTTTAAGATTTGGGGAAGACTTCCAAAGTCAGAGATAAGAGGATGTTCAGATGTTTAAAGACAAACAAGTTATTTTACTAGGGAATAAAAATCCAATTATTAGACCTAAAAAAATTTTTGATAAAGAAATAATAGAATTTTTAGATCAAATTTCTAAAACAATACTAAAAAATAAAGAAAAAATTTCTTTTCCAGAAATTATTTCTTTTGGTTTTTGGTGTAGAAAAAATAACATTAATAATCAAAAAAAAAAATTATTTAGATTATGTTTTTAGGGTAGGGAAAGGTAAAATTTTTCATATTACCCCCAAAAATGTTCCTATCAATTTTGCTTACTCCTTAGTAGCCGGACTCTTGTCTGGAAATCATAATATTATTAGAGTTCATTCAAAAAATTGTGAAATTACAAATACGATATGTAAGATAATTAATGAAGTTTTAAAAAAAAAAAAATTTTCAGTTTTTAAAAATTACATCTTAGTCATAAACTATAATTCTTCTTCAGATTTAACAGAAAAATATTCACTAGAATGTGACTCAAGAATTATTTGGGGTGGTGACAAAACAGTAAACTCAATAAAAAAAATGAAAACCAAAACAGATAGTATTGATATCTCATTTCCAGATAGATTTTCCTTATGTTTAATAAACGTTAAAAAGTTAAATAATAAAAATTTAATAGATTTAGCTTCAAAATTTTATAACGATAGTTATATCATGGATCAATCTGCGTGCTCTAGTCCTCATTTAATTATTTGGATTAATTACAGTCAAAAATCAAATTTAATAAAAAAATTTTGGGATGAAGTTTATAAATTAGTAAAAAAGAAATATTCTTTTACAGACTATTTAAGTTTTAATAAATTTCAAAAATCTAATGAAAATTTAATTTTGTTGAAAAAAAATGTAGTTGATTTTAAAAATTATTCAAATCTATTACATTTAACAGAAATAAAAAATTTAGATTATAGACTTGAGGAAATAAGAGGTTTAGCTGGTTCTTTTTATAATATTTTTTTAAAAGATATAAATTCATTAAAAGATGTTAATAGTGAAAAATTTCAAACACTTACATACTTTGGGTTTGAAAAAAAATTTTTAATTGATTTAGCTAAAAATAACTTTCTTTTAGGAGTCAATAGAATTTGCCCCTTAGGTAGAGCATTAAACTTTAGCTTATTTTGGGATGGAAAGGATCTTGTGCAAAGCTTATCAAGAGTTATTAATATTGAATAATGATTATTTCACTAAATAAAGATCAAATTTTAGAATATCAAAAAAATAGAGATCCATATCTTTTTGTGGACTTTGTTTCAGAGTTGTCACCTGGAAAATTTGCAAATGGATATAAAAACTTAAGTCTTAATGAGTGGTTTTTCAAAGTACACTGGCCCGGAGACGAAAATATGCCAGGGATGTTGCAAATAGAGGCACTTGTACAATTATGTGCATTAACAATTCTTTGTTTAGATAACAATAAAGGTAAAGTTGTATATCTAACAAATGTAGATAGAGTTCGTTTTTTTGAAAAAGTTTTGCCTGGAGAAAAATTTGAGATGAAAACAAAACTTTTGGATTTTAAAAGAGGTGTAGGAATTTGTAGTGGAGAAGCTTTTGTTAAAAATAAAATTGTATGCAAGGCTAATTTTAAATTATTTTTACCGAACAATTGATTAATATTTAAATATAGTATCTAAATTATTTGATTATTTTAAAAATTGAAGTATAACTTTTCGAAATGCCTATAGCCTCATCATTACTAAATAAACCAAGATTGGTAAAAAAATTAAAAGATTTTTATGATTATGTTCAATATAATGACGGTAAAGTTGGGACCAAAACTAGAGGAATTGACTTAAATTTTAATAACGCTTGTAATTTGAGGTGCAAATATTGCTTCACTAACTCTCCCAAAGGGGATCATGTTAAAGAATATCTAGACTATGATGCAATAGCCAAACTCGCTGATGAAGCTGATGAATTAGGTTATTTTGAATTTGATCTTCAAGGTGGAGAATTATTACTTCAGCCAAAAAAGTTGTTTAAAGTACTTGAAGCAATTCAACCTGAGAGATTTTACCTTTATTTAACTACTAATGGTTATTATTTAGATGAAGACATGGCTAACAGATTAGCAGAAGCAAAGGTGAGTAGAGTCTCTGTAAGTATTGATAGCATGGATGAAAAAATTCATGATGAAATAAGAGGAAGAAAAGATTCTTGGAGAAGAGCAATGGAGGGTTTAAAGCACGTACAAAAAGCAGGTATTGACCCTTACTTAAATATTACTGTCGGACACTACAACGCGCACACAGATCATTTAAAGCAATTGTTAGACTATTCAAAAAAGCAAAAATATAGAACTTTATTAAATGTCGCTGTACCAGCTGGTATGTGGCAAAAAGCTGAAGAAATTATTTGTGATGATAAAGATAGAGAGTATTTAAGAAGTATTAGAAAAGAGTATAAAAATTTAGTTAGAAATATATGGAATCCATTTGATAAAACTCATGAAGGAATTTTAGGTTGCACAACAGTTAATAGACTTTACATAACTCCAATAGGAGATGTTTTAGTTTGTCCTTACGTCCACATTAAAATTGGTAATATTTTTGAACAACCTTTAAAAGAAATTGTAGATTATGGATTTAAAATTAAACATTTTAGAAACCATAGCGATCTTTGTTTAGCAGGTGAAGACAAAAGCTTTATAAGAAAGTTTATGACGAAACAAGGACAATCAATTTTCAAGCCTGCATTAGCTAAAGAAATATTTTCTAAAGAAGATTTTGTTTAATTATATTGTTACTAAAATTAAATATCAAAAATGCAATTACTAAAAGATAAAATATCTGTAATTACTGGATCAAATAGCGGTATAGGATTATCTATATTAGAAGTATTTTTAGAAAATGGATCAGAGATTTTTGCTTGCTACAGAAATATGACGGATGAGTTTAAAAATAAAATAAACACTTTAGAAAAAAGAAACAATGGAATAATACATCTTATAAATTTAGATCTGAATAATGATGATAGCATTAAAAATGCGTTTGATGAAATTTCAAAAAAAACAAATAATATAGATAATTTAATAAATTGCGCAGGAATACTCGAAAATTCAATTTTTCAAATGACTTCAAAAAAAAATATGAAAAATACTTTTGATATAAACTTTATAAATACGTTTTTTTTTACACAATTAATATTAAAAAAAATGGTCAAAAATAAAGATGGAAATATTATAAATATTTCATCTACGTCAGCTATAGAGGCAAATTTAGGAAGATTTTCTTATTCATCAAGTAAAGCTGCATTAGCTACTGGATCTAAAATTTTAGCTAAGGAACTTGGAAGATATAATATTAGAGTAAATGTTGTTTCGCCAGGCTTAATTGATACGAAAATGTTAAGTGACAATACATCCGAAGAAAATATAAACAAAACATTGAAAAGGGTAGTTTTAGGAAGAAAAGGAAGACCTGACGAAGTTGCAAATGTTATATTATTCCTTTGTTGTAAGCTTTCAGGTTATATTACTGGACAAAATATAAGAGTTGATGGTGGACTATTTGAAGAAGAGTTATAATTTATAAATGTCTGAAATAGAAAATATTAAGAAACTTTCTAATAATTTAAGGAAAAATATACTTTTTATGGCCAAAGCTGGTGGATCGCATGCAGCACATATTGGTGGAGCACTTTCTATAATAGATGTTGTGGCAACTTTGTATAGTAAATATTTTTTTTTAAATAAAAATAGTTCTGATTCTGACAGATTTATTTTAAGTAAGGGGCACGCTTGTTTAGCTCAATATGCAATATTATTTGAAAAAGAATTTATAAACAAAAAAGATTTAGAAACTTTTGAACAATCAGAAAGCAAACTTTTAGGACACCCTGTAAAAAATAAAGAAATAGGAATTGACTTTTCTACAGGAAGTTTAGGAATGGGCTTATCGTTGGGAATTGGTGTAGCTATATCTTTGAAAAAAAAAAAAATTAATAGGAATGTATATGTAGTTTTAGGAGATGGTGAGTGCAACGAGGGATCTATTTGGGAAGCTGCGATGTTAATACCTAAGTTAAAACTTAAAAATTTAATAGTTATTATCGATAATAATAATTTTCAACAAACTGGATCAACAGACGAAATATTAGAAAATAAAAATATGAGTGAGAAATGGAAATCTTTTGGTTGGCTAGTTTCAGAAATTGACGGACATAACATTCAAGAAATAATGAATGCTTTTAATACAATTGGCGAAAATGAAAAACCATTATTAGTACTTGCAAAAACGGTTAAAGGAAAAGGTATTAAAATGTTTGAAAATAATAATAATTGGCATCACTCAATTTTAACACAAAAACTTTACGATGAAGCAATAAAAGAACTAGATAATGATATTAACTGAAAAAAATATAAAACTTTATTCTTCTATTGGTTCTAGAGCAACTTTTGGCCTAGTCGCTTTAGAGCTTGTGAAAGAAAACGATAAACTTATGATTTTAACTTCTGATGTTTCTACTTCAGCGGGACTAGACAGATTTAGAAAAACATATTTAAATAATTATTTAGATGTGGGTATAGCAGAGCAAAACCTCATAGGAGTAGCTGCTGGTATGGCAAGCGAAGGATACGATGTTATTACAACCACATTCTCACCATTCCAAACCTTAAGATGTTGCGAACAAATTAAAGTTAATCTTGGTTATATGAAAGAGAAAATTATTATGATTGGATTAGCAAGTGGGCTTGTTTTGGGTAATCTTGGTTTTACACATTGTAGTATCGAAGACATTGGTGTGCTAAGATCTATACCAAATTTAACTATTATCTCTCCAGCTGACTGTGGTGAGACTGCTAAAAGTGTGTATGCAGCTATTAAACATAAAAATAGTGTTTATATAAGATTAACAGGTGGAACAAATAATAAATCTGTTTTTTTAAGCGATTATAATTTTGAAATTGGTAAAGCAATTAAATTGATTGATGGAGAAGATATTTCAATTTTTGCTACTGGAACTATGGTAAAAAATGCGCTAGAGGTATCAGCAAATCTTAAAAAAAAAAATTTGAACTGTAGCGTAATAAACATGCATACAATTAAACCGATCGATCGAAAAATAATAATTGAAGAGTGTAAAAAAAGTAAAATGATTGTCTCTATTGAGGAACATAATGTAATAGGAGGATTAGGTTCAGCAATCTCTGAAGTTAAAACTCAAATTAAAAACGCACCTCCACAAATTTTAATCGGCATTAAGGATAGATATAGTAATGGTGGAAATTATGATTTTATGAAGCAACATCATGAACTTGATGTACCCAGTCTTGAAAAAAAAATATATGAGCAATTTAGAAAAATATAAAAATGCATTTATAAATTCACTAAATATTGATTCATCAGTATTTAACGAAAAATTAAAATATAATGAAATACCCGAATGGGACTCAATTGGTCATATGAGTTTAATATCGGCACTTGAAGAAGAGTTTAAAATAACAATTGAAACAGATGATATTGTCGATTTAAGTTCCTTTAAAAAGGGAATAGAAATATTAAAAAAATATAAAATTGAAGTTTAACTTTTAGAGTAAAAATACTTATGAGCGCTTTATTTAATTTTATTGATAAAATAAATTACAATTTAGGTTTGCGTATATTTAAAAATTCAAATCCTTTTTCAAATAATTTATACAATCATTATTATAAAAAAAATATTTGTAATTTAGAATATTTAAAATACGAATTTATTAATAAATACCATAAAAATGGTTATGCAAAATTAGGTAAGGTTAATAATGAGAGAATTAAAGAATTAAATGTGCTTTTAAAAGCTCAAAAGCCCTCAAATAACAAAGATTTTCTATTTCATTACAAAATTACACCAGAAATTCTTAAAATTTTAAAAAGTATTCTTCAAATAGACTTAGATGAGCAAATAAAGATTATTGAAAGCTATTATAATCAAAAATTACTTTTAACGTTTTTAACAATCTCAAGAAATTATCCATCGTCTAAAACTAGCGAAACATATAGTAATTTTTTTCACACAGACGGTTATACATACAATATGTTTAAAATTTTTGTTAATTTACATAATGTTGAAATTGAGAATGGACCATTGACCTTAGTAAAAAAAGAATATTCAAAAGATTTCCTAAATAAATTGAATTATAAAAATAGGCACTCATATAATAAAAACAAACTAAATATTAATGATGAAATTTTTTATAATAATGTTGGAAAAGAAGGTGACGCACTTTTGTGCAGCACAACAGAGCTAATTCATAGAGCGGGCGATCCAACTCCAGGAAATTATAGAGATATGATTTTTTTTAACTTTGTAGCACATCCAACGAAAGAAAATATTTCCTTGTTTGAATATGAGGATCAAATATTTGATGATGGTTTAATTAAAAAACTTTCAAAGATTAAAGGTTTAAAAAATCTAATAAAATATTACAGAGAAAATTTAAGTAAAAAAACTTTATAGTTTAATAAATATAATGAATTATATTCCTTATGGCTCACATAGTGTAGACAGCAAAGATTTAAAAAATATACTTAAAATAAAAAATAAAAATATTTATACAAATGGATATTTTCTAAATGAGTTTGAAAAAAAAACAAAAAAATATTTAGGTTCAAGATATTCTTTAGCGGTAAATAGTGGTACAAGCGCAATTCATTTGGCATTTAAAGCAATCAATCTAAAAAAGGGTGACAATATAATAATGCCTGCTATTAATTTTGTTGCAGCCTATAGCACTGCAAAATTATGTAGAGCCAATATCTTTCTAGCCGATATAGATTATAAAAGTGGACAAATGTCTCCTAAAAATGTCTTGGACTGTGTAAAAAAAAATAAAATTAAAAAAGTAAAAGCATTTATAACTATGTATTTAGGTGGAAGCCCTGAGTTTATAAATGATTTTTATTTATTAAAAAACAAATTGAAATGTTTTTTTTTAGAAGACGCATGTCACGCTTTTGGCTCTTCTTATAAAATTAATAATAAAACTTTTAAATTAGGAAGCTGCCAGCACTCTGATATTTCAACATTTTCATTTCATCCAGTTAAAACAATTACTACTGGTGAAGGTGGATTAATAACAACAAATAATTTTAAATTTTTTAAAAAAATTAAAGAACAAAGATCTCATGGAATAATTAGAAATGTAAAACAACATTGGAAATATAAAATATTTGAAACAAGTTTAAACTATCGTTTGTCTGAGATAAATTGTATACTAGGTATAAGTCAGTTAAAAAAAATAAACTCTTTTTTAAGAAGAAGACGTTTACTATCAAAAATTTATAAGAAGAATTTTAATTCGATTAAAAATTTATTAGAACCTATTTATACTCATAATTCAAGTTTATCAGCATGGCATTTATATGTAGTTTTTATTAATTTTGAAAAATTAAAAATAGATAAAAACAAATTTATTCAAAAATTAAAAAATGATAAAATAATTGTTCAGCAGCACTATATACCACTTTATAAAGTGCTAAGCATGAAAGGAAAAGTTTATAAAAATTTTCCTAATTCGGAGAGATATTTTAAAAATGCCTTAACCTTGCCTTTATTTAATGATCTTTCTTTGGAAAAACAGAAATATGTAATAAACAGGATAAAAAAAAATTTAGAATATGCAAAAATTAAAAAAAGAATTAAAAAATAAAGTTGTATTGATCACTGGAGGTACAGGATCATTTGGTCAAAAATGTGTAGAGATACTTCTTAAAAAATTTAATTTAAAAAAAATAATTATCTTTTCACGTGACGAGCTTAAACAATTTGAGATGAAAAAAAAATTTAATAGTTCAAAACTAAGATTTTTTTTAGGTGACGTAAGAGATTTTGATAGACTAAACGAGGCATTTTTTGGAGTTGATATTGTAATACATGCTGCTGCCCAAAAACAAGTCGATACAGCAGAGTACAATCCATTAGAATGCATAAAAACTAATATTCATGGATCAGAAAATATAATTAAGGCTTCATTAAATAATGGCGTTACAAAAACTATAGCTTTATCAACTGATAAGGCTGTAAATCCAATTAATCTTTATGGAGGAACAAAACTCGTTTTAGAAAAACTGTTTATTGCTGCAAATAATGTTTCTGGGAAAAGAAGGTCAATTTTTTCTGTTGTTAGATACGGTAATGTTCTAAATTCTAGAGGATCAGTAGTTGAATATTTCTCAAAAATTATTTCAGCAAGAAAAAAGGAACTACCTATTACTGATAAGAATATGACAAGATTTTTCTTATCATTAGAAGAAAGTGTTTTTTTCGTACTTAAAAACATATATCTTATGAAAGGTGGTGAAATATTTATACCCAAAATACCATCAATAAAAATAATTAATTTAGCTAAATCAATTAATTCTAAAATAAGGTTGAAAATTATAGGAATAAGAGAAGGGGAAAAACTTGATGAGGTTTTGTGTCCTGAAGAAAGTTCACAAAATACAATTGAGTTTAAAGATTATTACTTAATCTATCCGATGATTAAATTTAATAAGCCAATTAACTACTTTTTAAATAGCTTAGGTGAAAAAGGAAAAAGAGTTCATAAAAATTTTAGTTATTCATCTAAAAATAACAGGACCTGGTATTCAATTGACGAAATGAAAAAAGTTTTAAAAAGGATTCTTTAAAAATAATGAACTTATGTGTGATTCCTGCAAGAAGTGGGAGTTTAAGATTAAAAAATAAAAATATTAAAATTTTTAAAAAAAAACCTCTTATTTATTACTCAATAAGAACAGCAATAAATTCAAAATTGTTTGATAAGATAATTGTTTCAACTAATTCACAAAAAATTAAAAAAATTGCAGTTAAATATGGTGCTGAAGTACCTTATATAAGATCAAAAAAACTTAGCAATCATAGTGCTACAATAATGCAAGTAATCAATGATGCAATTATTTACTTTGAAAAACAAAAAATTAATTTTACTAATATATGCTGTTTGTATCCTACAGCTATATTTGCTGACTATAAATTAATTAGAAAATCATATATTAAATTTATTAAAAATAAAAAAAAATATCTTATATCATCTCTTGAATTTCCATCTTTTGTAGAAAAAGGGTTTAAAATAGAAAATAATGAAATAAAACTTCTATTTAGCAATTATAAAAATAAAAATAGCAATAATTTATCTTCAACCTATTATGATGCAGGACAGTTTTTATGGGGCAAGTCTAAAGCTTTCAAAAACAAAAAAGATATTTTTTCAAAACATTCATCTATATTTTTGTTAAATAGCCCAAAATTTATTGATTTAAACACAAAGCATGATTGGAATAAAGTTTTAGAATATTCAAAAATATTTAAGTAATAAAATACTAATTATGATTATATTTATTCCCATAGAAACAAATATAAGGGAAAAAATTCCCAAGATTTTTTTAGCTTATAAAATTTTAAAATTAACAAATTTTAAAGTGATAATCGGTGGTCAAAGGTATTTAAATCATAAAATTGAAAAATTTAAAAACTGTGTATGGTTAGATAAACATACTTTTCACGAAAGATTAAAGAACAGAAAAATTGATAGAAGTAATCATATTGTAGTTTTAGATGAAGAGGGACCTATTTCACTTCATGATAAATTTACTAAAGAAACTCTATATTCACAGTTTTTTTTTAAATTAATTAATACTCTAATTTTATGGGGAAATGAAGATTATGCAAATCTTCCACAAATAAATAAAAAAAAAGTTAATATGGAAGTTCATGGGCATCCTAAATTTGATTTATTAAAAAAAAATTATCGTGGAATGTTTGATGACGAAATCAAATATATAAAAAAAAAATATAAAAATTTCGTTTTTATTCCTGGAAATTTACATGTGGATGATCGCAGTGATGAATTTATTTCCATCACTAGATCTTGGGCGAAAAAATATAATGTTAGAGAGAGTATTATTAAAAAATTTTTAAATTATAATTTTATGGAAAGAAAAAATTATTTAGATTTTTTAAAATTTATTAAAAGACTTGCGATAAAAAATCCAAAAATGACATTTGTTTTAAGAAAACATCCAATAGAAGATGAAAATAAATTAATTGAATTTTTGGGTGAAATTCCAAAAAACTTAAAATTAGAATATAAATTTACTGTTACCCCATGGATAATTGCTTGTGATTATTATTTACATTCCGGATGTACTACAGCTATAGAAGCTGCGATTTTAAAGAAAAAAATTATATTTTATGCAACAAAGTCAATAGCCAATCATAAGAAATTTCAAAAATTTAAATTTTCAAATTTGAACTTTACTAATGATGATAATTGTATTTCTTTTTTTAATAATATTAATAAAAAAAAAATTAATTATAAGATGAAAAATATAGGAAATTTTATTTATAATAATAATTCTAATAAATTATTTTATGAAAAGTTTACTTCTTTTTTAAAAAAAATTAAATTTGAGGATCATTCAAAAATTTATTATAGAAAAGATAAAAAATTTATTTTTTCATTTGTTTCTGATAAATTAAAAAAGATGATTTATGCAATTTTATCACTAATAAAGAATAAGGTAATTCTCAAAACTTTCTTAAAAAAATATTTACCTGAGAAATATATATTTGGTAAAGATGCAGCATTAAAAAAATTTAAAAGTTTAAAAAAATCTGAAATTAATAGAATTATGTTACGATTAAACAAATTACATAAAAATAAAATAAAAATAAAAAATACAAAAATTTCAGAATCAGTTTTCAAGCTTGAAAGGATTTAACTATTATATGAAAATATTAAAATTTTTTTTAAAATTGAAGTATTATATTAGTCCAAGCAATTTAATTAGTTCTATTTTTATTTTTATTTATAGTTTAATTGGCCAAAATACTAAGTATCCAAACTATCTTAAAAAATTTGAAACAAAAATTGCAAATTATTTTAATTCAAAATATGCCCTTACATTTTCAAATGGAACAACTGCATTTATAGCAATTCTTTATGCCGTTGGAGTTAAAAAAAATAGTAAAATATTAATCTCTAAATTAAGTTTTCCTTCCATCATTTCATCAATTCTTCGAGTTGGAGCTGTACCTATATTCTTAGATTTTAATAAGGATTTGCAAATAAAAAAAATAAATATAGAAAAAATTAAAGAAGCAGAATATTTACTTCTTACCCACGCTTTTGGAATACCACAAAAGAAAAATATAATTGACTATTATTTAAATATAAACCCAAGATTAATAATCATTGAGGATATAAGTCATTCACAAGGTGCCAAAATAGAAAATAATTTTACTGGATCAATTGGCAAAGCATCATTTATGAGTATGCAAGGAGATAAAGCTATAAACGCAGGTGAAGGTGGAGTAGCTTTTACCAACGACGAAACAATTTATAATAGAATGATTTATTTAATGCATTTAAATAGAGATTTTTCAAATGAAAAAAAAGATATTAATTTTTTGTCAAAAGTTGGATTTCTTGGAAAAGGAAGAATGAACCCACTTGGAGCAATTAAAGCTTCGTCAGATCTAAATAAATTAGAAAAAAGAAATGCTAAAATCAGAAAAAAATTTCAAATTTTATATGATAATTTAAAATTTTCTAAAGAATTAATTTTTCCAGATGTGGATAATTTCCAAGATACAGGAGGTTATCATTATGGATTCCCTGTATTTATATCGTCTAAAATAACGTTAAAAAATCTTAAAAAATATTTTTCAATTAATAAATATAATTGGCCCAACTTAGACAAAAGTGAAAAATTTCAAGATCCTGAAAAATTTACCAATATTATATATGAAGAAAATCCAGATTTAACAGAAGTATTTAACGAAAGTGAAGATTTACGGGATGATTTATATTTCTTTGATCTAAAAGATATTTTTTTTACCAATAATTTTATTATTAAAAAAAAAATATTAAATTTTAAAAAAAATATCAATGAAGCTTAATTTTAATAACAAGCAAGACTATAATAAAATAAAAGATCTTACTTTTCTTAAATATGATTTTATAATAGTAGGTTCTGGACCTGCTGCAGTTACTCTTTATAGTCAAATAATTAGTTCATCAAAGCATAGCATTAAAATATTAATGATTGAGAGGGGAGATTTAAACGAAAAAAAGTATAAAAAAATCAATTATAAAGGTCTTCCAATTAAAATAAAATCAAGAGTTTTTTCAGTAGGTGGATCAAGTAATGAGTGGTCCAATATATCATCATATTTTGAAAAATTTGAAATGGAATCAAGATGGGGAAAAAAAACAAAAAATCTATGGCCTCTTAGTCATAGTGAACTTACTCATCATTATAGAAAATTAAATAAAAAGTTTGGATTTAATTTCCATTATTTAAAAAAAAAAAAAATTAAACTACCTTTAGAAATTCGACCTTTTATTGCAAGTGTAAACCCAATAAATTTTAAAAATTTGATTAATTTTAATAAAGTAGATTTAATTTATAATTGCAAAATAGATACAATAGACGAAAAAAAGAATTTATCTTTAGCTTATACAAAAAAAAAACAAATTTGTTTTAAAGGGAATAAACTTATTGTAACTTGTGGAGGAATTGAAACGGTAAATCTAATATTAAATTCAATAAAGAATCAAAAAATTTTAAAAATGAGAAATAAAAAGTCAGTTGGCAAATACTTTATGGACCATCCAAAGCTAGATTTAGGTTATTTACTTTATCCCAAAACTAATTTGATAAAAAAATTTGAGCTAAAAAAAAAAGGAAAAAATTTTAGTTTTTTTGGATTATCTATTAATAAAAAAATTCAAAAAAAATTTAATTTATTAAACTCATATATTAGATTTGAAAAAACCTCTAACAAAATTACAAAGATAATTAACTTAATTCAATCACCGATCTTAAGAAAAATTATTCCAGAAAATAAAAAAAATTTATTTAAAATAAGACTTTTTTGTGAAATGAGACCAAGTGAAAAAAATATAATTGTGAAAAGAAATAATAGTTTATATGTTAATTACAAATTAAGAAAAAATGATTTTTTAACAATTAAATATTTAATTAAAAAAATATTAGATAATTTTAGCTATAAACCTTTTAAAGAAAATAATATTGTTCATTCACAGAAGCAAATTAATAACAGAATAGAAGATGCCTCACATCACATGGGTGGTTTAATTTTTAGTCATAATAAAAATATAACTAATGTTGATAAAAATCTAAAAATATATGGATTAAGAAATATATATGTTTGTAGTAGTGCAATTTTTCCAACCTCAGGAAGTGCAAACCCCACAATGACAATTTCTGCGCTTGCAAGAAGATTGGGAATGTATCTTTTGAAAAAAAATGATAATTAATGAAATAAATAATCAAAAATTTAATGAAAATTTTAAAAAAAATATCCTTTCTTTGTTTTGCGTTTTTAAATCAAATTAATCTTCATTTTAAATTAAGAATAGTTGGAAATATTTTAGATAAATTAAGAATGATTTTGCTAAAAACTTCAGGAGCAAAAATTGGAGACAATTCTTTTGTTCATCCAAAAGTGATGATTTTAAATCCAGAAAATCTTATTATTGGAAATAATTCAGCAATAGGATCGAATAGTGAAATTTTTAATTATGAAGAGTTTTTTATTGGAGATAACGTTGATATAGGTACTCAATTCTACATCAATACAAATAATCATAAAATTGAAAATCCTAAGGAACCTTTAGCATATCAAGGAACAGTTTCAAAAAAAATAAAAGTTGGTTCAGATATATGGATCGGGGCCAGAGTTACTATTTTATCTGGTGTTAAAATATCTGATAGAACAGTAATTGGAGCTGGTTCGGTTGTAACAAAAGATACCGAAAGTGGAAATGTTTATGCTGGAGTACCAGCAAAAAAAATAAGAAAATTAATTAGTGAAGATTAGCTATAAATGTTAAAGAAAACTTTTTATATTCTAAATAGAAAACAAACTAAAAAATTTTATTTGTGTAGTTTTTACAATTTTTTATTTGCGATTCTTGAGCTTGCCGGTCTAGCCTCGTTATCTGGAATAGTATTGTTAATTGTAAGTCCAGATATATTTATTGATAAAATTAATACAATTTCTAATTACTCATATATTTCAAGTTTAAATATCGATGTTTTAAATAATCTAAATTCCGCACTTTACTTTTTATCTTTTATTTTTTTTTTAACTACAATAATAAAATTTTTTATAAAATATTATACGATTAAATTTACAGTAAATCTAAGCATGGAAATCAGTGATTTACTTTTTAAAAGTTATATAAAAAAAAAGTATATACATATTTTTAACGATACATCTTCAAAACTTTTAAGTTTAGCAAATTTTCACAGTGCAAGATTTTCAAATTCAATAGTAAATCCCCTATTAAATTTAATTAATTCATTCTCTATAATTATTATTTTATTAATATCATTAATCTATGTTGGTGGTTTAAAGACAATTTTTGCATTAGCAATAGTTTTTTTTATTTCATTTTCAATTTATTTAATTTTAAGTAAAAGAATTTCTTTAAATGAAAAAAATATTATTGAAAATGATGTAAAGAGACAAAGTATTCTTAATGAAAGTTTTAATAATATTAAGTATTTAAAATTATCTGGTAAATATTTAAGGCAAATTGATCTTTTTAAAAATTTTGGACAAACTTATGGAAGATCATTAGCCTTTAATCAAATTTATTTACATCTCGCAAAACCTTTACTTGAAATTTGTTTTTTATTTATAGCGATTGTTTTTATTGATATAACCTTAAATAATAGAAATTCTAATATTCTAGAATATATACCTATTATTTCATTCTTTTTGTTAGCATTTTATAGAATGATACCAAGCGTGCAAATAATGTACCAATCCTTCGTACATATAAAAGGGAGTCTTGGAACAGTTGAAATTATAGTAAACGAAATATCAAAAACTAATTTATATGAAGATGAAACATTAAAAGATTATAACGAAAAAATTAATTTTGACGATAAGATTAACGTTCATTCAATTGATTTTAATTTTAGTAATGGAAAAAAATTATTTGAAAAGGTATCTATCGAAATTAAAAAAAATTCATGTATTGCTTTTTTTGGAAAATCAGGGCAAGGTAAAACAACGATTGTCGACATAATATGTAAACTTATTGAGCCAACAAGTGGCAAGATATTAGTTGATGAAAAAGAGATTGTTGAAAAAAATAAATATTTGTTTCAAAATAAAATTGGTTATTTATCACAAAATTTTTATATAATTAATGATACAATAATAAATAATATAGTTTTTGACGATATAAGCAATAAATCGAATGTAGAAAAAGCGCAATTATTAATTAAAAAACTATTTGATGAAAATGAGGTTAAAAATTTAATTGATAAAGAGGAAAATGTTGGTGAAAATGGGATTAAACTTTCCCATGGTCAGAGACAAAGATTATTAATTGTAAGATTACTTTATGAAAATAAAGAAATTTTAGTTTTAGATGAGCCTACTAGTTCACTAGATAATAAAAATATAGTAAAATTGAAAGAAATTCTTAAGGGATTAAAAACAAATAAAACAATAATTATAACATCTCATAATAAAGAGATATTAGAGATTTGCGATCAAATTTTTTTAGTTGAAAATAATAGAATAAATAAAATTTCTAAAGAAGATTTAAAAATAAAATGAAAAAAAAAAAAATATTAATCATCGGAGC
>MDTD01003431.1_pt1 | contig 30745 bp, 28 predicted proteins | sample 811221 | NCBI WGS metagenome assembly MDTD01 (sample SAMN05326646, study PRJNA326480) | marine metagenome | isolation source: seawater | place: Pacific Ocean: South West | collected 2011 | reverse complement strand
CTGATCGTCGTTATCACGGCGTACTACACCGAAACGAAGTACCGGCCGGTTCGCTCCATCGCCAAGGCGTCGGAGTCTGGTCACGGCACGAACGTGATCCAGGGGCTTGCTGTGTCGCTCGAGTCGACCGCTCTGCCAGCCCTGACCATCATCGCTGGGATCATTGCCACTTATAACCTCGCTGGCCTGTTCGGCGTTGCCATCGCAACAACGACCATGCTTGCGCTGGCAGGCATGATCGTGGCGCTGGATGCCTTTGGTCCCGTGACGGACAATGCTGGCGGAATCGCCGAAATGGCGGAACTGCCTTCAGAAGTCCGGGAAACCACAGATGCGCTCGACGCTGTCGGCAACACGACAAAAGCTGTGACCAAGGGCTATGCCATTGGGTCTGCCGGGCTTGGTGCGCTCGTTCTGTTTGCGGCGTATTCGGAGGACCTCAAATACTTCTCGGCGCGCGCCGCGGAAGGGTCGTTCTTCTCGGGCGTGACGGTCGATTTCTCGATCGCCAACCCGTATGTCGTGGTCGGCCTGCTGTTTGGTGGCCTCCTGCCATTCCTCTTTGGCGGCATGTCGATGATGGCGGTGGGACGTGCGGCGCAATCGGTGGTCGAGGAAGTCCGCCGTCAGTTCCGCGAAATGCCCGGCATCATGAAAGGTGAGGTGAAGCCGGATTACGGCCGCGCCGTCGACCTGCTGACCCAGGCAGCGATCAAGGAAATGATCGTTCCGTCACTTCTGCCGGTCTTGTCGCCGATCGTACTGTTCGGTGTGATCCTGGCCATTGCGGGCAAAGGTGCTGCCTTTGCGGCGCTTGGCGCCATGCTGCTGGGCGTGATCGTCACTGGTCTGTTCGTCGCCATCTCGATGACGTCGGGCGGCGGTGCATGGGACAATGCCAAGAAGTATATCGAAGACGGCAATCATGGCGGCAAGGGCTCTGAAGCCCACAAGGCTGCCGTGACGGGCGACACAGTTGGCGATCCTTACAAGGATACTGCTGGTCCGGCCGTGAACCCGATGATCAAGATCACGAATATCGTGGCTCTGTTGCTGCTGGCTGTGCTCGCCGGCATGTAGGCAATATGAATTTTTAGTTGAAGGCCCCGGGGTGGAAGCTCCGGGGCCTTTGTTTTATCTGGAGAAAATAACGTATAGTCAAAACCTATAGCAAACTGTCAAGCAATCAATTGGTCCTATTCTCCTGCCGGGCGTAATGTCATGCTGACGTGATGTCCCCGGCCGGCGCCAAGCCGTCAGTGGATCATCACTCCGGTACTGGCAAAGGCGCCACGCGCCTTGTTTCGATTTTGAAGACGCTTGAGCGAAAAGGGAGAAAACAATGGATGGCAATGATATGGGCGGCGGCAAATGCCCTGTGATGCACGGGAGCCTGACCACGACCGAGACCTCGGTCCTTGCGTGGTGGCCGCAGGCTCTCAATTTCGACATTCTTCACCAGCACGACACAAAGGTTCAGCCATTCGGCAAGGACTTCAGCTACCGGGACGAAGTGAAGAAGCTCGACTTCGACCAGTTGCAGAAAGACATTCATGCGCTCGTCACTGACAGCCAGGATTGGTGGCCTGCCGACTGGGGCAGCTATGCCGGTCTTTTCATCCGCCTGGCTTGGCACTCGGCCGGCTCCTACCGTCTGGCCGATGGCCGTGGGGGCGGCGGCGCAGGCAATATCCGCTTTGCACCCCTGAACTCCTGGCCTGACAATGCCAATCTCGACAAGGCCCGCCGCTTGCTGTGGCCGATCAAGAAAAAATACGGAAACAAGATCAGCTGGGCCGACCTGATTCTGCTGGCAGGGAATGCCGCGTACGAAGTGTCGGGGCTGAAGACGTTCGGGTTCGGTTTCGGCCGTGAAGACATCTGGCACCCTGAAAAGGACACTTACTGGGGCTCGGAAAAAGAATGGCTGACCGATGATGAGCACCGCTATCCGGACAAGGATGACCGCACTTCTCTCGAGAACCCGTTGTCCGCCGTGGTCATGGGCCTGATCTATGTGAATCCGGAAGGCGTGAACGGAAAGCCCGACCCGGCCATGACGGCCAAGGATGTGCGCGAAACCTTCAAGCGCATGGCGATGGATGACGAAGAAACGGCGGCACTCACCGCTGGCGGTCATACGATCGGCAAGGGACACGGCAATGCCGACGCCTCGAAATTGTCGCCGGCACCGGAAGGCGGTTCGATTGAGGCCATGGGTCTCGGATGGCTCAATCCCAAAGGCAAGGGTTTCGGCCGCGATACACTGACGGGTGGACCGGAAGGCGCCTGGACGAGCGATCCGACCAAATGGGATGGCGGCTATTTCGAAATGCTGCTCGACCATGAATGGGAAACCACCAAGAGCCCGGCAGGCGCCTGGCAGTGGAAGCCGGTCGACATCAAGGAAGAAGACATGCCGGCGGACGTCGAGGATGCCTCCATCCGGACCATGCCGATGATGACCGACGCCGACATGGCGATGAAGGTTGATCCAGTCTACCGGAGTTACATGGAGAAGTTCCGGGATGACCATCAATACTTCTCCGACACATTCGCCCGGGCCTGGTTCAAGCTGATCCACCGCGACATGGGTCCGAAGGCGCGTTACATCGGTCCCTGGGTGCCGGAAGAAGACCTCGTCTGGCAGGATCCGGTTCCGGCTGGTTCCACCAGCTATGATGTCGATGCCGTGAAGCAGAAAATTGCCGACAGTGGACTGAGCATCGGTGAGATGGTCTCTACCGCCTGGGACAGTGCCCGCACGTATCGCGGGTCTGACATGAGAGGTGGTGCAAACGGCGCGCGTATACGCCTGGCACCTCAGAAGGACTGGGCGGGCAATGAGCCTGCGCGTCTGAAGAAAGTGCTCAGCGTCCTCGAGCCCATTGCAAGTGCAAGTGGCGCGAGTGTGGCTGATGTCATTGTTCTTGCCGGCAATGTCGGCGTCGAGCAGGCGGCAAAGGCTGCAGGCGTCGATGTGACTGTGCCGTTTTCTCCAGGCCGCGGTGATGCGACAGACGAGATGACGGATGCGGAATCCTTCGAGACCATGGAGCCGCTCGTCGATGGCTACCGCAACTGGATCAAGGAAGCCTATGCGGTCAAACCGGAAGAGATCTTGCTGGATCACACTCAGCTGCTTGGTCTCACCGCACCGGAGATGACTGTGCTGGTTGGTGGCATGCGCGTGATCGGTACGAACCATGGCGGCTCAGCGCATGGTGTGTTCACAGATAAAGTTGGCGCGCTGACAACCGACTTCTTCGTGAACCTGACCGACATGTCGAACACGTGGAACCCGACCAGCCAGGATGGGATCTATGAGGTCCGCGATCGCAAGAGCGGCAAGACCAAATGGACGGCGACGCGCCTTGATCTGGTCTTTGGCTCAAGCTCCATCTTGCGGGCCTACGCCGAAGTCTACGCCCAGGATGACAACAAGGAGAAGTTCGTGAAGGACTTCGTTGCAGCCTGGACCAAGGTGATGAACGCGGACCGTTTCGACATCTAGGACGCGGATACTTTAAAGAGTGCGGCGTTTCGGGAAACCGGAGCGCCGCATTCTATTTGACGAGGGATGCCGCCATGCGCCGGAACTCTTCCTGCGTCAGGGTTTCAGCCCGGGCGGTAGGGTCAATGCCAAGTTCCTTCAGCCAGTCTTCTGCTTTCAGCCCGTGTTTCTTGGCGAAAGGCTTCAGCCCGGCGCGAAGCATTTTCCTGCGTTGGCCGAATGCCGCGCCGGCCACTTGTTCCAGCTTGTCGAGGTGTGGAAACTGCTCACTTTCCGGGAGAGGGTCCAGAACGGCGACCGCGCTGTCCACTTTTGGCGGTGGCTTGAAAGCGCCGGGCGGCAAGGTGAAGGCGATATGTGGCCGGGTGACGGCATGGGCAAGGACAGCAAGACGGCCATAATGCTCCGTTCCCGGATCGGCGCAAATGCGTTGCGCGACTTCCTTCTGGAACATCAGAGCCATTTCTCCGCGCCATGCGCCGGCTTTCAGCCAGTCGATCAGCAGGATGGTTCCGACATTGTAGGGGAGGTTGGCGATGATCATGGCCGGTGTCTCTGCACCGGCCTCGGCCAGAACAGTCTCCCATTTTACCTTCCGGGCATCTTTTTCGATGACGGTCAGCCGACCCTCCCGGGCTTCTGGCCAGTCCTGCAGGGCAGAGGCGAAACGCGGATCCGTCTCGACGGCGATCAGTTTCGCGGCGCCTTCTTTCAGGATGGCGCGTGTCAGGCCGCCGGGACCGGGACCAACTTCGATGACTGTCCGCCCGTCAAGCGGGCCAGCTGCCGTGGCTGCCCTGTGCAGGATGCTGGGATCGAACAGGAAGTGTTGGCCGAGCGCCTTGCGCGCCGGTGCCTGTGTCAGCTCGGGATCGTTCTGATCGCTCATTGGGTTTGCCTGTTTCTGGCGACCATGGCCGCTGACTTGATTGCCGCGATCAGGCTGTCGGGCCTGGGATTTCCTGCGGCGGCGGCGTCATAGCCTGTGCCATGGTCAGGGCTGGTGCGGACGATCGGAAGGCCAAGTGTCATGTTCACGCCGCCCCAGAAGTCCAGTGTCTTGACCGGAATCAGCCCCTGGTCATGCGTCATGGCAATCACGGCGTCATACTTGCCTGACACGGCTTCTGCAAAAACGGTGTCGCCCGGTCTGGCGTCCGATATATCGATATTCCGGGAGCGGAGTGTTTCTGCGGCCGGATTGATGATTTCGATCTCTTCGCGTCCGAGTGCGCCGCCTTCGCCAGCATGTGGGTTGAGGCCGGAAAACGCGATACGGGGGGAGGGGATGCCGAAATCCGTTTTCAGCGCGGCATGCACAATGGTGCCGAGTTCAACCAGACTGTCCCGTGTCAGGCTGCCCGGCACGCTGGCGAGCGATTGATGAATTGTGGCCAGGGCAACCCGGAGGCCGCCGCCGGTCAGCATCATGACCGGTCGCAGGGCAGCGGCGCCGTCCGGACGGCAGAGTTCGGCTATGAACTCGGTGTGTCCGGGGTGCCGGAATCCCGTCTCGTAGAGCAAGGCCTTGTTGATCGGGTTGGTCACGAGGCCTGCTGCCTTGCCCGCTCGGACATGTGCCACCCCGGTTTCGATTGCGGAGATGATGGCAGGCGCTGCAGCAGCATCCGGTTTGCCGGGGGCAATTTCGGGCAAATTGCCGACAGGAAAAACCGGAAGCGCCGATCCGAACGCAGCCGCCGCCTCTTCAGGCGATGAGATCTCCTGTACCGGGCAGTGCTGACTGTACAGGTCCGGCGCGCCGATCACGTAGAACGCCAATGAGCTGTCGTCTTTCAGTGCGTCCCACGCCGCCGCCGTGATGGCGGGGCCGACACCGGCAGGATCGCCCATGGACAGGACCAGGGGGGGAAGGGGCATCGGGTTGCTCACGCGCGGGATGTCGCGCCAAACGGGCTCGCGCGCAAGCCTTAGCGGTAGATAATCGTCGCGTCGCGGCGCAGGTTCCGCAGTTCGCGCTCTGAAATCATGTTCAGTTCGCGGCCCTTGAGGTTGTTTTTAAGGTCGTCCCGCGACGGGATCGCTTCAGCGCCTTCTTCGCGCCGGCAAACATACATGGTGCCGAGCCCGCCGCTCACAGCGAAGATATCGGTCGGTTGGCCGATTTCTGCGTTCTCGACCAGGGATTTTCCTTCTGGGCCCAGCTCATCAACATTGATGTCGTCCAGTGGCTGGGCGCGCAGTCCCTGTGTGGTGTTGGCGACGGATTGCACGTCATCGCAGGACGTAATGCGGTCCATGGCTGCTTTCAGGTTTTCGTCTGTCGCGTCCCGGGTAATCAGGCGGATAAGATCCACCTTGGTCGTGGCTTCGGCCGGTTCCCGCTTGTTCTGGATGAACAGGATGTAGACTCCATTGTCGACAACGATCGGTTCCAGCAATCCGGGGCCGCTTGCAGCTTCGATGGCAGGCGCGAGGTCTGGCGAGACATCCGCAAGGGACACCCAGCCCATATCGCCGCCGGTCGCGGCTGTTGGTGCAGAAGAAAGCCGTTGAGCTGCAACGCGGAAATCAGCGCCAGCTTTCAATTGTTCAAGGATCGACCGCGCCGCTTCTTCTGCCTGTGTGCGGGTCTCGGCGTCCGGTGCGAACAGGAAGATCTCGGAGATCCTGTACTGGGTCTTTTTCGTAGCTGAACGAATCTGCTCGATTTCATCATCGACCTGATTGTCAGAAATCCGGATACGAGAGCCATACAGGCCGCTCATCACCCGGTTCCAGGCGATTTCGGCGCGCATTTGCTCCTCGAGGCTGGACGGATCGATCCCTGCCGCGAGTAATTGCGATTTCAGGTCCGCACCGGTGAGGCCGGACTGGGCTGCCATACCCTCAACGGCCCCATCGATTTCTTCCTTGCTGATCTCCAGATCGAATTCAGCCGCCTTGTCCAGTTGCAGATGCTCGTCAATCAGCTGCTCAAGGGCTTGTCCGGTAATTTGCTGAACCTGTTCCTGGGACGGCTGCTGGCCGCCAAGGCTGAGCAGCAGCATGCGGGCCCGGTCGCGGACGTCGGTAAACGAGATCGGTTGATCGTTCACAACAGCAGCAACGCCTTCCAGCGTCAGGCTGCCATCGTCCGGGGCGGCGTCCTGCGCATTCGCGATTCCGGCAAAGGGGAGAGCCAGAAATACAGCGGCGGCGACGAGTTTGCGAACCATTAGAGGTCTCCAATTCATGCCTGCGAACCAGCAGGCAGGTATTCATTTTGACCATACAATCCCTGTTGTGTGGTGCAACGCGGGCTCGCAGTCCGCCCTGATAACTTACGGATATTTAGGGTTCGCGGCGATTTGAGGGCGATTGGCGCGAATCAGTCGAACTCGCTTGATCCGAACTGGCCGAGTGTTTTGAGCGAGAAACGGATTTGGATGTTCTCCGAGGGGCCCTGCGTGCGATCCTGCAATTCGGTCCGGCTGTAGACCAACTCAAGACGCGAACACTCGTCTTCATAGGCAATCCCGATGTCTCGCTGGACGTTGAGATTGTCTGAAATATCCCTCAGCTGGCCGAACAGGATGGAGTAGCGATCCGTTACGCGGAACTCGCCACTCAGGTAGATGCCTTCATCTTCTCGTCCGCCGGGATTCAGACGTTCGCTGATCTTGTAGTATTGGCCCGTCGCGCGCCAGCGCTTCGCTTGCGTTGTCAGGCGTGTATCGATGCGGTTCAGTTGCATCCCGTCATCGTCAAGGCGAACACGCGTATCGATGCGCAGAGCACGGCCGAAGTCGGCTGTGGCTGCGGCTACCCAGTCAGAAGTGGTACCGTCCAGGTTGGAGATGGTGTTGAACGCAGCGTCAGACCGGGAACGCCAGCGGCGGCCGAACGTCGCTGATAGTTCAGGACCATCCTTCCACACTGCTCTCGCCGTCAAACCTGCAGATAATTTCCCATCCCCTTCATAGAGGTCGTATCCGGCGACCCCGTTGGCATCGAACAGCGCGCTTTCGTCCATCTCGAAGAGTAGTGCGTCTTCATTCGGGATGACCGGGTCGTTGGAGTTCGAAGTGCCCCACGCCGCCATGACCTCCGGTTCAAGCATGATGTCGACCGTCTTGCCTGGACGGATCATCGGGTAGGCGATGCGTGTTCCAGCATTGCCAACAATGCGCGATGCATTGTCGTTGCCTGCGGAATTCGAGTCCAGCTGATAGTAGTCACCGCGTATTTCGGCGAACGGTTCGAACGTGAAGCCGCCCGGCAGGATTTTATAGGCGGTCCAATCGGTTCCGACACTCACGCGCTGGCTGTCTGATCCAACATTGCGGCGCAACACAGCCGTTGAGGCATTCACGCTGGCGAATCCGTAATCGCCCAAATCCCAATATTTCTCGCTGAATAACAGAGGCGTGACTTTTGGCAGGGTGCCATCAGCGTCACCGGCGCGCAGGCCCTGAATAGATAGCAGAGCGACGTCCGTGTAGTAGGTGTCACCCTGTCCTACGGCGTACAGCTGGGATAAAAGGCGCCTTGGCTGGCTCAGGTAAATGCCGCGCTCTTCGCCTTGTCCGTCGAGGTCGTAGCGGCGATCGTAAAGGTCGTCGGTCTGCGTTTCGACGCCAAACCCCCATTGCCAGTGGTTGTTCAGCGCAAACCGGCCGCTGCCATAGAGATGGCCCCGCCATTTTTCTTCGCCGAATTTTTCGCCGTCGCTGTCGAAGTCCTTTTCGCGCGTGAGGCTGGTATTGAGGTTGATGGCCCCGGAATAAAACCGCTTCCGGTAATCGAGTTCCAGCATCGGATTGACGTTAGCCGAAATCATGGGTGAGATCGTCAACTCGGAAGAGTCTGAAACCGCCCAATAATAGGGTTGCTGATAGAACGCGCCGAGCTTGGAAGAAATGCCCACCGACGGGATCAACAAGCCTGACCGGCGGTCCGACGTCGGGTCCGGGTGGGCCAGGTAAGGAAAGTAGAAGACCGGAATGCCCATGACTTCCAGCACGGCATCCCGATACGACATCATCTGGGATTCCTGATCCAGCACGGCACGGCGGGCGCGCAGCGTCCAGGTCGGTTTCTGACCTTTGGCTTCGCAGATCGGGCAGGCGGTGTAGATGACCTGGTCCATTGCGTTGATGCCACCCGGCTGGCGGATAGCTGAATTCGCAACAACGGTTGACCCGTCTGTCAGGCGTGCCGAGTATCCGATCGCATAGCCATCAGACAGGTTTGAGCCGACTTCAACTTCGTCGGAAAATTGCTGGCTTCCGTCCGTGTCGATTATGACCACATTGCCAGTGGCCCGGACGCGCTCTGTTGTCCGGTTGTAGATCAGGCGATCCGCGCGCAAAATCCGCCCGTCATACAGCGCCTCGACATTGCCTTCGGCAACGATCGAGTTCTCGTCTCGCAACTCGTAGACATAGTCCGCTTCCAGAACCACCTGTTCGGAGGGGGCCGCTGCGGCATCGGGGGGGGGGGTGGCTTCCTCAGCCATCGCCCCAAGAGAGGGCGTAGCGGCCAGCGCCAGGGCTGCAGCGTAGTGATACCAATTTGCCAAATCGGGCTACCTCGGTTTTGCCCCCGGCAGCGCCGGCTGCGGAATACGGAATTCTGTCTCGGTTTCTGAGGCTTAGAGGCTGTCCCCTGCATCGTCCAGCCACCGAGCGCGCATGAGCGCTTTTTCAGCTGGCCTCCGGTGCAGCATGGCCACAGCCGTGCGCTCTGTTCAAAAGGCTTTTGCAGCCAGTCCACCCGGCAGGGTCTGGGCTTCGCCGGAAAGTTCCAGTTCCAGCAGAACGGCGGCGCAGCGCGCGGCTGGCAAGCTGCTCGCGCGGGCGATTTCGTCGATCGGCATGGGGTGAGGAGAGAGCGCTTCGACGACCCGCTGCAATTCCGATTCGCTCGGCTCGCCCGCATCCGGGTCGTACTCGAACGGGCGTGGAGGAGGGGCCGAAACACTGCGCCGGTCTAATGTGGCGAGAATATCAAGGACGTCATCGGCATGACGAACGAGCGTTGCACCCTGATGCAGCAGGCTGTTTGTTCCGGCAGCCCGCGGATCGAGTGGTGAGCCCGGCACCGCCATCACTTCGCGGCCCTGTTCCCCTGCGACCCGCGCTGAAATCAGTGACCCCGAGCGTTCCGCCGCTTCCACAACGACCACACCCATCGACATGCCCGTAATGATACGGTTACGGCGCGGGAAATCCTGCGCCTTGGCCCGGTATCCGAACGGGCTTTCCGAAACGATGAGACCGGAAGCGGCAATCTCGGCGTAAAGCCTTTGGTGCTGGGGCGGATAGACATGGTCAACTGCGCCCCCCAGCACCGCAACCGTCCCTGACTCAAGGCTGGCGGCGTGCGCTTCGCCGTCAATGCCGAGCGCCAGGCCGGACACGATGGAAAATCCGTTCTGGCCAAGCTCGGCGGCCATGTTGCGCGCGATTTTCCGGCCGGCCGCCGATGCATTCCGGGCGCCTACGATTGCGACGGTTGGGCGAGCGGCCAGGCCAGTATTGCCCAGCACGGTCAGGACAGGTGGTGGTGGTTCAAGGTCTCTCAGGAGAGGCGGGTAGTCCGGTTCGGAACTCAGGACGATGCGGGCGCCGTAGCGGTGCACCGCTTTCAGTTCCTGCTCGACCTGCTCTGGCGGTGGTGGTTGGAGGGGCCGGGCCCTGCGAGACCGCTTCGACAATTCCGGAAGAGCGTCGAGCGCCGCCCCGGCTGAGCCGAACCGGCGCAGCAACTGAAAGAAGCTGACGGGCCCGATGCCGTGGGTTCTGGCAAGGCGGATCCAGTTCAGGCGTTCGCCGTCAGACATCATGCGTCAGGTTTCGCTTTGGAGCTCCCAAAACGCGGCTCGGTGCCTTTGAGAAGGCGGCCAAGATTGGTGCGATGGGTCCAGAAAACGAAAGCTGACAACACAGCCAGTCCGGAGAGGACAAACCAGTTATGAGGCCTGTGCTGAAGTTCTTCTACAAACCATGCCCCCGGGGCGACGAGGACCGCAGCCGTCAGCGCAGCAAGAGAAGAAATGCGCGTGATTGCAAAAATGGCGAGCCAGACGGGCGCCGCAACGTAGAATGCCGGCAGCGAGACAAACGGCAACAGGCCAGCGAATGTTGCAACACCTTTCCCGCCCTTGAAGCCCAGCCAAACCGGATAGCAATGGCCCACGAATGCTGATGCGCCGGCGATCAGTCCCGCTTCCGGACCGCTCAGCACCCCGAATCCCAGAGCGACCAGGCCGGCTTTGAGGCTGTCGAGTAGCAGGGTTGCCAGCGCCAGATCCTTTCGGCCTGTTCGCAATACATTTGTTGCGCCGATGTTGCCTGAGCCGATCTGGCGTATATCGCCCACACCGGCTGCGCGGGTCATCAGAAGACCAAACGGGATGGAGCCGGCCAGATAGCCGATCAGCGCAGCAAGCGGATATAATATGTATGCGGCCATGCGCAGCTCCAGAAACACGTTGAAGTGGTAGGCACGGATGGGCGTTCGGGCAAGCCTTCTCAGGCGACGCTTTCGTGAGCGAAGACTTCTTCCCCGGCGACAAAGGTCCGCAATACGCGGCCTTGAAGGCGCCGTCCATCGAAAGGAGAGTTCGTTGAGCGCGAGCGCAGATGTTCCCGCTCGCAAAGCCAGGGTTTGCCGGGATTGAACAGAATCATGTCCGCGGGGGCATTCGGTGCCAGCCGGCCTTGCGGAAGTCCCAACATGTCGGCAGGACGACAGGTAACGGGTGCTAGGGCTTCCAGCAGGGTCAGTGGTCCGTCATGAACGAGGCTGAGCATGGCCGGCAGCACGGTTTCCAGTCCAGCCGCGCCAAATGCCGCTTCGCCAAATGGGAGGCGCTTTTCTTCAGGAGGTTGAGGATCGTGCGCCGAAACAACGGCATCGATCTCACCTCGTTTCAAGGCGTCAATCAGGCCCAGCCGTGTCTCTTCGTCCCGGAAGGGCGGATTGACTTTGCAGTACGTGAGATAGTCGCCGATATCCCGCTCGTTAAAGAAGAAGCTGTGCGCGGCAGCTGTCGTGAAGACCTTCGCCCCCCGCTCACGCGCCGCCTTGGCGAACGCAACGGTGCGGGGTGTGGAGACCTGGTCCAGGATGAGTGTGCACCCCGTCGCTTCCGCCAACGCCGTATCCCGCATTGCGCCGATCCATTCGGCTTCGACAGGCATGCCGGGCAGGCCCATCCGGCCCGCCAGTTCACCGGCATTCATGACGCCGGATCCCGCAAGCGTCCGTTCGTCTGGCCGGGACATAATGATTGCACTGAGGCTGGCTGCGTATGCCATCGCCCGTTTCAGGATCGATGCGTTGGCGACCGGCAGGTCTCCATTGGTGAAAACGACCGCGCCTGAATTCGCCATGAGGCCAATCTCGGCCATGGCTTCGCCCTTCAGGCCGGTCGTGAGGGCGCCAGCGGGATAGATCCGGGCAGCCGCGCTGGTTTTTGCCCGATCGGTGATGAAGCGGACCAGCGCCATGTCGTCGATGACGGGTTTCGTGTCGGGCATCACAACGAAACTCGTAATGCCGCCAGCGACCGCTGAGCGCGATGCGGTTGCCAGCGTCTCTCTCTGCTCCACGCCCGGTTCGCCGGTCTTCACGCGAAGATCCACCAGTCCGGGGGCGAGGCATAGGCCGCCTGCATCAATAGTCGCTTTGGCATCCGCATGAGCCGTGGTTTGGCCGATTGCGATATCTTTCACCTTGCCGCGGTCGACGAAGATCGCGCCGGTCTCATCGAGGCCACTGGCCGGGTCAAGCAGGCGGGCATTGTAGATGCTGAGGCTCATGCGCGGCCTCCTGCCAGGAGGTGGAGGACCGCCTCGCGCACTGCGACACCCATCTCAACTTGCTCCGTAATGACGGATTGTTCGCCATCGGCGATGGCGCTTTCAATCTCGATTCCCCGGTTCATCGGGCCGGGGTGCATGACGGTGGCGTCCGGTTTGGCAAGGGCCAGCCGATCCTTGGTCAGGCCGAAGAAGCTGAAATACTCGCGACGGCTGGGCAGGAAGGCGCCGTCCATCCGTTCCAGCTGGAGGCGCAACATCATGACAATGTCTGCGTCTTTCAGTGCCTTGTCGAAATTTGTCGTTGCGCTGGCCGCCCCCCAGGTTTCGGTGCCCGATGGCAGCAGAGTCCGGGGGGCACAGAGGTGAACTTCGGCGCCCATCAGATGGAGTGTTTGTGTTGTGGACCGGGCCACACGGGAGTGGGCGATGTCGCCACAAATGACGACTTTCAGCCCTTCGACCCGGCCTTTTGTGCGCCGGATGGTCAACGTGTCGAGCAGGCCCTGCGTGGGGTGCTGGTGCGTCCCGTCACCTGCATTGATCACGGCGCAATCCACCTTGCGCGACAGCAGTTTCGGTCCGCCGGAGGCGGAGTGCCGTACGATCAGCGCGTCAGGCTTCATCGCGTTCAGGGTCATCGCCGTGTCGATCAGCGTTTCGCCTTTCTTCACGCTGGACGCTGCGACGGGCATGGATATCACGTCCGCGCCAAGGCGGCGGGCGGCGATTTCGAAGCTGCTCATTGTCCGCGTGGAATTCTCGAAGAACAGGTTTACGACGACCTTGCCCTTCAACACCGGATCCGGCCGGATGCCAGCACGGGTGGCCTCAGCATAGCTGTCAGCCAGGTCCAGAATGTGAGTAATATCGAGAGGAGAAAGCCCTTCAATACTGAGCAGGTGCTCATGATCGAAGCTGTAGTGATATGCCGCCCGGGTCATCGAAGCCCTTTCGATTTTTCGCGGTTTAGGCCCGATTCCGCCGGGCTTCAAGTCCTCAGGCCAAGGGAAGCTGCGTAACCGCGAGGTAGAGAAGCGGCATGGTGAGCATGGCGAGCACCGTCTCGACAGCAATCAGGTTGGCCGCCAGCGGCGCATCACCACCCAGTTCACGAGCCAGGATGTAGGAAGACGTTGCCGTTGGTGTCGCCGCACAGATGACGGCGATCGTGAGCGCTGTACCCGACAGACCCAGAAGCAGGCCAAAGCCAACCGCAAAGACCGGAAGGCCAACGAGTCTGACGAGAGACCAGCCAAAGGTCCGCGGTCCGGCCCGTCGAAGGGCAGACAAGTCGACACCCGCGCCTGCGGACAGCAAGCCCAGCGCGAGCGCAGCGTCACCTAATATCCCCAGACTGTCGTCCAGCAGTTCTGGCAGCTCGATATTCGCGGCTGCCAGGCCGAGGCCGCAAATACATGCGAGGACGATCGGGTTCCGGACCAGGGCCAGGAGGGGCTTTGGTGCCGGCCCATGCGGACGGTCTGCATGGGCGATCAACGCATAAACAGACAGGACATTCGCGGTCGGGATCATCGCGGCGGCCGCGATTGTGACAAGGGCGAGCCCTTCCTGTCCGAACAGAAGACTGCCGATCGACAAGCCGATCATCGTGTTCCAACGCACGTTTGACTGGATGACCGATCCGACAGCCGGGCTGGGCATATTTGGCAGGAAGCGCCCGAGGAGACCCACACCGGCGAGCGCGAACTGGGCCAGGATGAGCGCCCCGGCCAGCCGCCAGGGTGCCGTCTCGAAGGGGGCGTTCGCAAGTGTCCGGACGATGAGGGCAGGGAACAGGACGACATAAGAGAGCCGCTCAATCGCGCGCCAGCTTTCCGTGGGGATCCATTTGCGAACCGAGAGCACATGACCCAGAGAGACAATCGCAATGACCGGGAGCAGCGCGTAGAGAAATCCGCTCATGCGCCGCGCTCCAGGCGTTCCAGAGCCGATTTGAGGATGATGGCCGCCGCAGAGGCGTCGATCCGTTCGGCGCGCTTCTTTCGTGACAGGTCAGCGTCTAGCATGACCCATTCTGCCTCGGCTGTTGATAAGCGCTCGTCCTGTAAAAGAATCGGCACATCGCGATGCTTCAGGATGTTCCATGCGAATGCACGGACAGATTGGGCGCGCGGCCCTTCGCTGCCATCCATGTTGAGCGGCAGGCCAAGGACCAGCCCGACCGCCCGGCGATCATCGTAGAGATGAAACAACCGCTCCAACACTGGCGCCAATTTCCGTCCCTTCGGAATGGTTTCGACGGGGCTGGCGATCATGCGCATTGCATCGCAGGACGCCACGCCGACAGTCTTCGTCCCGGGATCGAGCCCGAGGAGAGGACCATTGGAAGGAAATTCGGCGATATCAACGACTGACATGGGGAGCCCACATAGCGCCTTGATGGGGCGTTGCCTATGGCGTATTCCGGCTTCAGCAATTCCGGAGAGTTCCCATGAGTGTCACCAAGGACGATGTTCGCAAGGTTGCGCGCCTGTCACGGATCGCCGTCGATGAAGCTCACCTTGAAGAACTGGCTGGTGAGCTGAACGGGATTCTTGGCTGGATCGACCAGTTGAACGAAGTCGATATCTCCGGCGTTGAGCCGATGACGTCCGTGGTCGAAACCAAGCTGCCGATGCGGGAAGACGTGGTGACGGATGGCAACATTCCGGACCAGGTTCTGGCAAATGCCCCACGCACCGAAGATGGTTTCTTCGTGGTGCCAAAGTCTGTCGAATAGGCGTTACACCGCCTCGGCAGCGAATTTCCCGTAATCGATCAGGATTCTTCAGAGGCGTCGTCAGAGTCCGCCGAGTCTGTGTCAGATTCGTCCTGGGTTTTCTCTGCTTTCGGGTCCCATTTGTGCATGGATTTCACAACGCAGCGCGCCGTGCTGAAAGGCTGGTCTCGCCGGGGCATGAGTGAGTCGGAGACGATGATTCTGTCGCCATTGGTCAGGCAGCCGGTCGATGCACCAATCTTCATGGTGACGGCATGTTCAAGAGGCGCGCAGGTGCCAAAGACCTCGATCAGGTAGTGATCACGGCCTTCTCTCACCGTGAACGTATCCCGGGTGTTGTTCCCGAAACTGTCAATATTGCTGGCGAAGCAGATACGATTGACTTCCTCACCAAGGCGAGGGTCATCGGCGTATTTCGCGATCCCTGCAGGTTCTCGTTCCGAACTGCCGGTTGAGGCGCATCCAGTGAGGATGAGCAATGTACTGGCTAGGGTCAGACTTGGGCGCATAGCGGTCTCCTTCTGGTCAAATCCAGCCTCATTATGGTGTGACGAACTGATATCTGCCTGACAAGCGCTTTCACAGAGACTTGAACTTTCGGCACAAGCCGTCATAGCAGGCGGGCAGAATTGCCGGAGACCTGCTACGATGACCGATCTGACGAAGCTGACCCTTGCAGACGCCCTGGACGGCCTGAAGGCGAAGAAATTTTCGTCCCGGGAGATCACGCAGGACTTCATCCAGACCATTGAAGGCTCGCGGATCCTGAACGCCTATGTGGTGGAGACGCCAGACAAGGCGTTGGAAATGGCTGACAAGGCCGACGCCCGCCTCGCAAAAGGGGAAGGTGGCAGGCTGGAAGGCGCCCCCATCGGCGTGAAGGACCTTTATTGCACCAAGGGTGTCCGCACGACGGCCTGCAGCAACATTCTCGGAGAATTCACCCCCACCTATGAGTCGACCGTCACACAGAACCTTTGGGACGAGGGGGCGGTTATGCTCGGCAAGCTCAATATGGACGAGTTTGCCATGGGGTCTTCCAATGAGACGTCCCGCTTCGGGCCGCCAATCAATCCATGGCGCCGGAAGGGTGACAATGCCGGCCTGACCCCGGGCGGTTCCTCCGGCGGGTCGGCTTCAGCTGTCTCCGGCGACCTTTGCCTTGCGGCGACGGCTTCCGATACCGGCGGTTCTATCCGTCAGCCTGCATCATTTACCGGCACGGTGGGGATCAAGCCCACTTATGGCCGGGCCAGCCGCTGGGGCATGGTGGCATTTGCGTCCTCTCTCGATCAGGCGGGCCCGATCGCGAAGACGGTTGAAGACTCCGCGATCCTCCTGGACGTGATGTGCAGCCATGACCCGAAGGATTCCACATCCCTCAAGGTCGAGCAGCCAGACTGGCGCGCGGACGTTTCAAAGGGCGTGAAAGGCATGCGTATCGGCATTCCGAAGGAATACCGGATGGACGGCATGTCGGAAGAGATCGATGCGCTTTGGAACCAGGGCATTGAGTGGCTCAAAGCTGCCGGTGCCGAGATTATCGATATCAGCCTTCCGCACACAAAATACGCTTTGCCTGCCTATTACATCGTGGCCCCGGCAGAGGCGTCGTCGAATCTCGCCCGCTATGACGGTATGCGCTATGGCACGCGTGTCGCCGGCGAGAATCTGACCGAGACGTATGAAGACACCCGGGCCAACGGGTTTGGCCGGGAAGTCCAGCGCCGCCTGATGATCGGGACCTATGTGCTTTCGTCAGGCTACTACGATGCCTATTACCTGCGGGCGCAAAAAGTGCGCACCAAGATCCTGAACGATTTCGTTGATGCCTTTGAAAGCTGCGATGCGATCCTGACGCCGACCTGTCCGTCGCCAGCGTTTGCGTTTGGCGAAAAGAGCGGTGATCCGGTGGAGATGTACCTCAACGACGTCTTCACGGTGACCACGAACCTTGCCGGCCTGCCTGGTATTTCGGTGCCCGCCGGCCTGTCAGCCGATGGCCTGCCACTTGGCCTTCAGGTGATCGGCAAAGCATTGGACGAGTCAGCCTGTTTCCGCGTTGGCGGTGAGCTGGAACGTGCAGCCGGTTTCGTGGCCAGACCGGAGAAGTGGTGGTAGGCTTTAAGCCATGACCCGCTTTCTCGTTTTATTCGGAGCGCTGCTCCTGATTGCGCTTCTTTTGATGGCTGGGATGCTGGCGCAGAACGGCTACAGCCTTATGGATCCGGCCATGACGCCGATGGTGTTCGCGGCCGTTTTGGTCGCTGGCTACGTCTCCTGGCGGATCAACGGGATATTGAAACGACGGGATCAGTCGCGCGGAGCAAGTCTGGACAAGACGGGCGGCAAATCGGGCGGAATCTTCTCGTCCAAGCCTTCGGCCGCCCAGTCTGCGCGGGCTGCGCGCGTGGCTGCGCGGCGGAAAAAGCTGATTTCGGAAGGCAAGCTGGAAGCCGAGCCTGAGCCGGAAGAAAAACCGGAATCCGATGAAGCTCCGCCGGAACGTGTTTCCCAGGCATCACCGATCAAGGATCGGATGGCTGCCCGGGCAGAACGGGTCAGGCGAGCGAAGGAACAGGGGAAGCTTTAGGAGCTTTCTTGCGTTTGCTGGCCGGCGTTGCATCTGTGGTGCTGACCACAGGTGCTTTCGTGCCGCCGCGTGGCTCATCATCATCTGTTTCTTTATCACCTCGATCTGCAATCCGGGTAACGTGAACACCCGCACCGATCAGCCCGCCGATCGGACCGAACTGAAGCAGCATGGCCAGGATGAACAGGATCGGAATGTTCATGTCGAGCTTGCCGAGCGTCAGGAACAGGGCGCCAAACATGGTCCCGCCGAAAATCAGGCCGATGGCGAACCCGGCAATGATGTGGCGCAGAAAGCCCTGCGCGATATGGCGTTCGTCGTCGCTGGCGCCATCAAGGATCATTTTGAAGAGCATTTTTTGTTTTTCCCCTTCTCGCTTCCTCCCGAAGCAGTCGGGTAAATTTGCCGCACATCGGGACCTAGGAAAACCCCCTAGTTTTCATGAAGTCCATAAAACGGGATATTTCAGTGCCTTGTGCGGTGTCAGCACGGCTCGACAGGGCCGTCCGCAGGGGAGTAAAAGGTCCGGATTCTGCTGTGACCAATCGAGGAAAGCATGTCTGTACGCACTCCCTACACAATCAAGGGCGACACAGGTGACTGGGAACTTGTGATGGGCCTCGAAGTCCACGCTCAGGTTGCCTCCAATGCGAAGCTGTTTTCCGGGGCCGCCACCGCATTTGGCGCCGATCCGAACTGCAATGTGTCTCTGGTCGATGCGGCCATGCCGGGCATGCTGCCGGTCATCAACAGGTTCTGTGTTGAGCAGGCGATCCGCACGGGTCTCGGTCTGAAGGCGCAGATCAATCATTACAGCCGCTTTGACCGTAAGAACTATTTCTATCCCGACCTGCCGCAGGGCTATCAGATCAGCCAGTTCGCGCATCCGATCGTCGGAGAGGGCGAAATTGAAGTGGACGTGGAACCGGCCCATGGCGGCGAAGCCTATTCGTTCCCGTGCCGGATCGAGCGCCTGCACCTGGAGCAGGATGCAGGCAAGTCCATCCACGACATGGACCCGAATTCCACCTATGTGGACCTGAACCGGTCCGGCGTGGCGCTGATGGAAATCGTCTCCCGTCCGGACGTACGGACACCGGCAGAGGCGGCCGCTTATGTGAAGAAGCTGCGCGCCATCGTCATCGCGCTCGGCACCTGCGATGGTGACATGGAGAAGGGCAACCTTCGCGCCGACGTGAACGTGTCTGTCTGCAAGCCCGGCCAGTACGAAAAATACCGTGAGACGGGGGATTTCGGCCATCTGGGCACGCGCTGCGAGATCAAGAACATGAACTCGTTCCGCTTCATTCAGCAAGCCATCGAGTACGAAGCGCGCCGCCAGATCGAGATCATCGAAGGCGGCGGCAAGGTGGATCAGGAAACCCGCCTGTTCGATCCGAACAAGGGCGAGACCCGGTCGATGCGCTCCAAGGAAGATGCGCACGACTATCGCTACTTCCCGGATCCGGACCTTCTGCCGCTGGAAGTGGAAGAAGCCTGGATCGAGGAAATCCGCTCGACCCTGCCGGAACTGCCGGACGAAAAACGTGCGCGCTTCGAAGCGGACTATGGGCTGTCACGCTACGATGCGGGTGTTCTGACGGCCGAAGCCGAAAAAGCCGCCTTCTTTGAGGAAGTCGCCAAGGGACGCGATGCAAAGCTCGCTGCCAACTGGGTCACGCAGGAGCTGTTCGGTTATCTCAATAAGCAAGACCTGGAGCTGTCGGAAAGCCCGGTCTCAGCGGTCGATCTCGGCGGCCTGATCGAGCTGATCTCAAACGACACGATCAGTGGCAAGATTGCCAAGGATGTCTTTGGGCGGATGATTGCGGGTGAAGGCAAGCCGGCGGACATCGTCGAAAAGCATGGTTTGAAGCAGGTGACCGATACCGGCGCTATTGAGAAGGTTGTCGACGAGATCATCGCTGCAAATCCGGAACAGGTCGCTCAGGTCAAGGAAAAGCCGAAGACCATGGGGTGGTTCGTCGGGCAGGTGATGAAGGCTTCGGGCGGCAAGGCCAACCCGAAAGCCGTCAACGATATTCTGAAAGCGAAACTCGGCCTCTAAGGTGTCAGAGTGCCGCCCGGATTTTCTCCGCGATCGGTTCCAGTTCCTCCGGTTTCGCCATGCCGCCTTCGGCATGGCGGCCGAGCGGCTTGTCTTCCCAGCGCGGTATGATGTGGAAATGCAGGTGGTAGACGGTCTGACCGGCCGGGGCACCATTGAACTGACTGACCATCAGACCGTCTGGCGTCAGGGCCTTCTCGACAGCGCGGGTGACTTTCTGCACCTTGAGCATGTATTGGCCGAGATAGTCTGACGGCATGTCGAGGAGGTTCCGGGCCTTAACCAGCTTCGGAATGACTAGCGTATGCCCTTCGCTTTGAGGGAAGACATCCATGAAGGCGAGGGCGACTTCGTCCTCATACACCTTGATGCTCGGCATTTCGCCTTTGATGATTTTCGCAAAAATGTTGTTCGGGTCGTAAGAGTCGTGAAGCGTCAATTTAGGGCCTTTCTAGAATTGTCATGTGTTTTTCGTCATCGCTTGTTCGGTGTTTCCAGATCAATGCCATTCCGGCGAGAATGATCAGAGGATCAAGGGAAATCAAAACCATTGCCCATGCCCGCCATCGTATGCGCTTGGGGACAATGTAGATAATGGGTTCCTGCAGCGCTTCTTCCAGACGGACTGTCGCAGTGTCCTTCATGTTCCGCACATACTCCCGGGCAGCTTTCAGCTGTCTGGTCGGAATGCTGATCCTAATGCCACCCAGCGCAGGGATGTAAAAGGGATTGATGGATGTGTGGCCATAATTGTCTACCGTGGCGTTGAAGCCGGCATCGGTCAGCAAGGACGCAACGATCAGCGCTTCTTCCATCATCAAGTAGGTGCCGAATGTAGATCTGGGGCTCATTCGCCCTTCTTAAACGGCGTTCGCTCGTTCAGGTAGTCCAGATCGTGTTCAACAGCGGCGCGTTCGCGCTCCAGATAATCCGCTACGGCATCCCGCAAGCCAGGATGAGCGATCCAGTGGACTGAATAAGTCAGTACCGGGACGTAACCGCGCGCCAGTTTGTGACCGCCCTGTGCACCCGCCTCGACAACTGCCAGCTTGTTGGCGATGGCATAGTCAATTGCCTGATAGTAGCAGGTTTCGAAGTGCAGCATCGGGCGCGGATCGAGCGTGCCCCAGTACCGGCCGTACAGCGTGTCAGAGCCGATCAGGTTCAGCGCCCCGGCAATCGCTTCTCCGTCTTCCATCGCAAAGATGATGAGCATGTCGTCTGCCATGCGCTCCCGGAGGAGCGAGAAGGTCAGGCGGGTCAGGTATGGCGACCCCCATTTGCGGCTGCCAGTATCAAGATAGAACTCGAAAAACCGGTCGAGATGTTCTTCTGTGATGTCGTTGCCGCGAAGGTGGAGAAATTCCAGGCCAGCCTGGGCTTTCGCGCGTTCCTTGCGAAGGTTCTTGCGTTTCGACGAGGACAGAACCGACAAGAAATCGTCGAAGCTTTCATATCCGTCATTGAACCAGTGGAATTGCTGGTCAGTCCGGCAAAGCATGCCGTTGAGCATCAGGGATTGGGAATCTTCTTCTTCGAGGAAGTTGATGTGCAGTGACGAGAGTTTGTTCTGCTCGGCAAAGCTGACTGCTGCGTTCAGCAACAAGGCCTTGATCCGGGCTTCGTCCGGGCCGGGGACTGTGAGACGCCGGCGGCCGGTGACCGGGGTGAACGGCACCGCACTCAACAGTTTTGGATAGTAGGTCCCGCCTGCGCGTTCGAAGGCGTCGGCCCAGGAATGATCGAAGACGAACTCCCCGCGCGAATGGGTCTTGCCATAAAGCGGCATGGCGCCGCGCAAAACATCATTCGCATCGCGCACAAGGATGTGGCGCGGAATCCATCCGGTTTCGGGCGTGGCCGCGCCTGAGCTTTCCAGCGCCTCAAGAAACTCCCAGCTTAGAAACGGATCCCGGCGCATGCCCGGAGGATTTGCGACGGCATTCCACTCGTCAGGATCGACTTCTTCAAGCCCGGTGACGATGTCGATACGGAAGTTCGTTTCGTCCATGGCTTCCAATCTAGGTGTTCAGCCGCCGTGAGACCAGTTCCGGATCCATATGTTCGAAAATCACTGCGGCGTTCTGTGCCTTGCAGCGCTCAAGCTCGTCTTCGCTGCGCACCGTCCAGACAACGATGGGCAGATTGCTGCCCTGCGATTTGAGGGCTGCGCGTTCGATGTCAGATGTATGGACTGCAAGGTAGTCGACCCTGTCCCGAACGGCTCGTTCGAGAACGCCGTCGAATATGTCTTCACCGACTTTGGCCGCGGCTCCGATCAGCTGGCCGCGCATCAGTCCCATAGGCAACGCGCGGACCGCCTTTTCGGAAAAGCTCATCGCCGCCGCGAAACCTTTCCAATGCGCCAGACGGTCACCGACCCGGCGGGCGAAGGCTTCGGGATCTGTTTTGCCGTCGATCTTTAGTTCGGCCAGCAGCGGAAGCTGATAGGGCCAGATGCGAAGAAGTTCGAGAAACGCCGGAAGTCGTTCCGATGTGTCGGCAAGCGAAAGTCGACTCAATTCCTTCGAATTAAGCTCTTCCGTCTTGCCGGAGCGTTTTGTCATCCGGTCGAGCGTATCGTCATGGAACACGACCGGTGTGCCGTCGCGTGCCGGCCGGACATCGAATTCGAGGCCCAGACCGGCCATACGCGCTCGCCGGAAGGCTTCAAGAGAGTTCTCCGGAGGGCCATTTGCCGACCAAAGACCGCGATGCGCATAGCGGAACTTGCGGGGATCGAACGGCGTGGCCATGGCTAGCCGGCGAACTCGATAATGGCATCGACTTCAACGGCGACACCAAGTGGAAGCACCGGGCAGGCGACTGCTGAACGGGCGTGCCGGCCGGCATCGCCGAAGACTTCGACCATCAGGTCAGAGCAGCCATTGATGACCTGCGGGATGTCTTTGAAATCTGGGTGGGCGTTCACGAATCCTCCGAGTTTCACAACCTGCTTCACGCGTGACAGATCTCCCAGGGCGGCCTTGCATTGGGAAATGAGATTGATTCCGCACTGCCTGGCGGCTTGCTGGCCAGCGGAGAGTTCCATGTTCTCACCCAGCCGGCCGATCATGCGGCCCTCCGCGCTTGCGCTGACCTGACCAGAGATGAACAGCAGGTTCCCGGTCATGACGTAAGGCACGTAAGTGGCCACCGGCTTCATCGGTTCAGGAAGCGCAATGCCGAGGGCGTCGAGGCGTTCTTCAGGGGTGCTCATGGAAATATCTCCAGTTTGGTTCAGCTGCCGCAGACTTGCCGCACACCGCTCCAGGCCGCAAGCGTCATGCGCCTATTCCTCGGGTTTATGATCCATGCGGGCTGTCCGACCGGTCATGACGGCGTCGGCGCCGAATTTTGCGCGGGCCGCATCTGATGCGCGTTCTGCGGCGGCGCGCCGGGCGATACGAGGGTCGAGCAGGTCGGTTTCGTCCGCACGATGGCCAGAGAGTTCAGAAAGCCCAATGCCGATCAGCCGGAATTTTCGGCGGCCGTCTGCCTCTCTGGCCAGGAGCGGCCGGGATGCACGAAAAATCGATTGCGCGATCTGAGTGGGCTCTGACAGGGACACACGCCGTGTGAGGGGTTTGAAGTTGGAGGTTTTGAGTTTGAGTGTGATGACGGCGCCAACGACCCCGATCTGTTTGGCGCGGTCAGACGTTTTCACGCAGAGTTTCCAGAGCTGGTCTTCCAGCGCCGCGGGATCTGCGATGTCGGTTCGGAAGGTCGTTTCCGTCGAGACCGATTTGCGCTCTTCATCTGTGCGGACGGGGCGATTGTCCTGTCCGTGGGAGACGCGTTTCAGCCACATGCCGGTTTCGCCATACCGGCCAATGAGTGCCTTTAGGTCTGCGCGTTGAATGTCTCCCACCGTTTCAAATCCGTCCCGTTCCAGCTTCGCGGCGAATTTCGGCCCCACACCGTGAAGGAAGCCAACCGGGCGAGGGGCCAACAGTGCTTCGGCTTCGTCCGGTGAGATGACAGCGAACCCTCTTGGCTTGTCCAGTTCGCTGGCGGTTTTGGCCAGGAACTTGTTGGACGAGAGACCGATCGACACCGTGATGTGAAGGTCTTCCTCGATTTCTGCGGCCAGCCGGGCAAGGGAGGCCGCTGGCGGTGCCTTGTGAACCGCCTCTGTACCCGTCAGGTCCAGATAAGCCTCATCGATCGAGACGGGTTGCACCAGTGGGGTGAGCGCCTCCATTTTCTCCCGCACGATGGCCGCGGCTTCAGAATACTTGTGGCGGCTCGGCTTCACGACGGTGGCTTCCGGGCAGAGTTTCAGGGCCTGGAACATGGGCATCGCCGACCGGACGCCATAAAGCCGCGCGATATAGCAGCAAGTGAGCACCACGCCGCGTTCACCGCCACCGACAATGATGGGTTTGTCCTTCAGGTCCGGATTGTCTCTTTTTTCGATTGCCGCGAAGAATGCATCGCAATCGATGTGCGCGACGCCGAGATTTTGAAGCCCGGAATGACAAACAGTGCGTCGGCTACTGCAGCTCGGGCAGGAATCACCGTCTAAGCGGTCAAAATGAAAACAGTCCCGGCACAACAGGCTCATAATCCTGTGTTCATGCCATGTTCCGGATCTGGCGGCAATCTGAAGAGACCCGTAAACACCCGTTAAGCTTTTGCCGTATAGCTGGTCTGGTACGGTAAGGTCCGCTCCGAATCGCTCGTAAACGTGGGGAAAAATGGCAGACGCGAAAACCAGAAAAGTGCTGGTTGTTGAGGACAATGAACTCAACATGCGCCTGTTTTGCGACCTGTTGGACGCTTATGGGTACGAAACCTATCAGTGCCGCGACGGCGCGAAAGCGGTTGAGATCGCCCGCAGGGAGCAGCCGGATCTGATCATCATGGACATCCAGCTGCCGGAAGTTTCGGGGCTGGATATCACGCGCTGGCTGAAGGATGACGAGAAAGTCGCCCACATCCCGGTGCTTGCAGTGACGGCTTTTGCCATGCGGGCCGATGAGCAGCGTGTGCGGGAAGCCGGCTGTGAGGGGTACCTCTCCAAGCCGATCCAGATCATGACCTTCATCAAGGCCGTGGAATCACTCATGCCGAAGGAAGCAGCATGAGCGCGCGGATCCTTGTCGTCGACGACATCGAGGCTAACCGGCGCCTTTTGCAGGCCAAGCTCGAAGCACAATACTATACGGTCATCCAGGCGGAGAACGGCCCTCAGGCGCTTGAAGTCGCCCGGAAGGAATTGCCGGATATCATTCTGCTCGATGTGATGATGCCTGGCATGGATGGCTACGAGGTCTGCCGCCGCCTCAAGGAAGATCCGGCGACCGCGTTCATTCCGGTCGTCATGGTGACCGCCCTCAGCGATACGGAAGACCGGGTCCGCGGCCTTGATGCTGGCGCCGAGGACTTCCTGACAAAGCCGGTCGATGATTTTGCGCTGATGTCCCGCGTAGGCGCATTGATGCGCTATAATGCGGTGGCTTCGGAACTGCGCCAGAGACAGGCCAATGGACTTGGTGGAGGACTTGATCTCGAATCCACGAAGGAAGAGTCCGACCAGCCTGCACGCATTTTTATTGTCGATGACAACCCCAGAGCCTCCGCAAGGCTGGCAGCGGTCCTGCGAGAAGCCGGCCATACGGTCGTGACTTTGGCTGAAGCGGGCACCATGGGGGATCTGTCCCGTCTTGGTGTGGATCTCATGATCCTGTCGCTTCCGAGCAAATCTTTTGACGCGCTAAAACTCTGTGCGCACTTCAAGGTGACCGAAGCAACCCGCGCGGTATCCATCCTGCTGATCTGTGATCCTGAGGATCGCGAGCGCGCTGCCAAGGGACTCGAGATCGGTGCCAGCGATGTCATCCTCACGCCAGTCGACAAACAGGAACTTCTCGTGCGTGTCCGCACGCAGGCCCGCCGGGCGCGATATATCGAGATGCTCCGACGCCGCGTGGATAAAGGACTGGAGCTGTCGGTGATCGACCAGCTGACCGGCCTCTACAATCGCCGATACATGATGAGTCAGCTGCACCAGTTCATGCAGCGCTCCGTCATGGGTGGGCGTCCGGTCTCTGTGATGATGGCGGACATCGACCACTTCAAGTCCGTCAACGACACCTACGGCCACGATGCCGGGGACGAGGTGCTGCAGGAGATCGCAACCCGCTTGCGCGAAAATGTGCGGCCAATGGATATTGTCTGCCGTCCGGGCGGAGAAGAATTCCTGGTCATCATGCCGGAAACGCCTGGTGACCTGGCCTGTGCGGCGGCAGAACGAATCCGCCGGGCCGTTGCGATGGCGCCATTCATTGTCGGCAGGGCAGCGCTCAGGATTCAGATTACGGTTAGTGTGGGCGTGTCGACGATCACTGGCGAGCAGGACACCATCGCCGATCTCACGAAACGTGCTGACCAGGCGCTGTACCAGGCCAAGACGACCGGCCGTAACCGGGTCGAGAGCACAGCCGCCTGATTGACTTGAGTGCCAGCTGTCCCCACAGACGGCGCTCAGCTCAGGGGAAAAGGCGTGTCTGACAGGTTTTCTGCGTTCCGGCATTCAGCCTACAGCCGCTATTTCTTTTCGCGGTTCTGCACGTCTCTAGGTACCCAGATCGTTTCGGTGGCGGTGGGCTGGCAGATCTACGATCTGACCCAGAATGCGGCATTGCTCGGCTGGATCGGACTGGTCCAGTTCCTGCCCGCCTTGATCCTGGTGGTGGTCACCGGTGTGACCGCAGACCGGTTTGGACGCCGGAATGTCATGGGCCTCGCGGTGTTTGTCGAGATGGGGTGCGCCATCGCCATCCTCGGTCTCGCGCTGTCCGGCCATTTCGATCCGATATGGGTACTCGGAGCGCTGACGGTGTTTGGAGTCGCGCGGGCATTCTATTCGCCCGCATCGTCCAGCCTGGCGGTCAATCTTGTCCCCAAAGAGGACTTCGCCAACGCGGTGGGGTGGATCACGGCGTCCTGGCAATTGGCTTCGATTCTCGGGCCTGTGCTGGGTGGCCTGATCTATGGGCTCGGTGCGCCGATCGCTTACGGCACGGCGGTATGTCTTTTCCTGATTTCGGGCGCGACCATTCTCACCATACCGAAACCTGCCCAGAAAAGCTCCAGAGAGCCCACCACGCTGAAAACCCTGCTGGGTGGCTTCTCCTATGTCTGGAAAGAGAAAGTCGTTCTCGGCGCGATCTCGCTCGATCTGTTCGCTGTCCTGCTCGGCGGCGCCGTTGCTCTGCTTCCGATCTATGCGCGGGATATTCTGGAGCTTGGCCCATCAGGGCTGGGCCTCTTGCGGGCGGCGCCAGGTGTTGGCGCCGTCGTCATGATCGGGATCGTCACCGCCTTTCCAATCAAGGACCATGCGGGCATCATCCTGTTCGTCTGCGTGGCGCTTTTCGGCCTCGCGACCATGGTGTTCGGCGCATCTACACTGGCCTGGCTGTCGATCCTCGCTCTGGCGCTTATCGGCGCGTTCGACATGGTGTCGGTTTATATTCGCGAAATCCTGCTGCAGCTCTGGACGCCGGATGAGGTCCGCGGCCGGGTAAATGCAGTAAACTCGGTGTTCCTTGGCGCCTCGAATGAATTGGGAGAAGCCCGGGCGGGCTTCATGGCGCATTTCCTCGGTGCCGTCTTCACGGTTGTCGCCGGAGGAGCGGCTGCAATCGGTGTGGCGGCTGCGTGGTCGTTCTTGTTTCCTGCTATCCGCAAGGCGCGCTACCTGCACCGGGATGAGGTATAATGAAAAAGCCCGCTCGGTGAAGAGCGGGCTTTTCAAAAGTTCAAAAGGATCAAGTGATTACTTGATTTTACCTTCTTTGAACTCGACGTGCTTCTTGACGATCGGATCGTACTTACGCTGGACCATCTTCTCGGTCATGTTGCGCGGGTTCTTCTTCGTCACATAAAAGAAGCCGGTGTCAGCCGTCGAGTTGAGGCGGATTTTGATGGTGGCGGGTTTTGCCATGGCGCGGGCTCGCTTGTGCTAGCGTCTGAAATCGGAAAGCGGCTTAATGGCGGGGTGCGCGGGCGAAGTCAAGCACCCGTTACCGTTCTACAGCCGCTCTGTACTATGGCCGGAACGAGTCCAGCGCAGGAATGGCGTGCCTTCCTTGTAGTCCTTTGTTTTCAGCCGGGCATCGATCTCGTCCAGCATGAAACGGGTGACGCTCGGCAGGTCGAGGTCATGGGCGTCTTTCAGCGTTACCCATTGCAGGTCTGACAGCTCTGCGCCATCCACTGGCGGCCGTTCGTCAATTAGCGCTTCTTCGGCATCGGCCATGAAGAATCGGGCGTCGAAGCGGCGCGGACGGTAGGGGGGCGTGACGGCGCGGCCGATAAAGGTGAACGGAGAGAGGTGAGGCGCGGCGTCCAGCTCATGGAACCGGTCCCAGCCCTTCGGCGCAGATGCCGGCATTTCCGCCGGACGGGCAACCAAAAGTCCTGTTTCTTCAAAGGTTTCCCGGATTGCCGTCAGCGCAAAAGCCCGCGGTTGGCGCCTTGCGCTGATCCGCAGTTTCGCCTCGACTTCGGGCCGCAATTCGCACCATGAGACGGCGCGGCCGTCGTCCGGGTCCACGCGGCCGCCGGGGAAGACGTATTTGTCCGGCATGAAGACATGACCGCCAGAGCGCTTGCCCATCAGGACGCGAGGTTGTGCGGCGTCGCGGCGGACCAGGATCAGCGTGGCAGCATCCTTCGGACGCGGCGATTTCTGGTCTTTGATGATGACTTCGTCGTCGCTTTCCTTGTCGAAGGCGGACTTGATCATGACCATACCGGACTTAGCCTTGTCTTCAGATGACGCCGGCGTGCCCGGTTCGATCTTTGCGGCGGATGAGGTGGCGCGGTTCATTTCCGGCTCTTCCTTTTGTGCTTGGGCAGCGTCTTCTTATTGAATTTGGGCTTGCCGCGGCGGGGAGGTCCACCCCTGCCGCGAGGGGAACTTCCGCTGGCGTCCGCCGCCTTGCGTGCCTCAGCGCGGCCCTTGGGGGCAGGCTGGGGCTCCGACAGCATTTCCAGCAGGAGGCCGCCCTGCAGCGGCGTGACTTCCTTCAGGCGCACCCGCACGGTCTGGCCCATGGAATAGGTTTTGCCGCTGCCGCGCGCGTAGATTTCCATGGCCGCCTGATCGAGCACCCAATAATCGTCGGAAATGGATGAAATCGGCACGAACCCGTCCGCGCCAGACCCGGCAAGCGCCACAAACAGGCCTGAGCCGGTCACGCCCATGATGCGGCCTTCGAACTCCGCACCGACCCGATCCGCCAGGAAAATGGCGAGGTAGCGGTCCGTGGCTTCCCGCTCGGCGGCCATGGAGCGGCGTTCGGTCGTTGAGATGTGCTCGGCGATTTCTTCCAGCCGCACAGCATTCTGGTCGCTCAGCCCGTCCGGGCCGAGTTTCAGCGCCCGGATCAGGGCGCGGTGGACGATCAGGTCTGCATAACGGCGGATCGGCGAGGTAAAGTGCGCATATTTCGCCAGATTCAGGCCGAAATGGCCGAGGTTCTCTTCCGAATAAATCGCCTGCGCCTGAGAGCGCAGCACCATCTGGGTGACCATCTCGTCATAGACCCCACCGCGAATATCTTGGAGCAGCTTGTTGAAGCGCTGCGTCTGCGGGCGCTCACCGATATGCCACTTGATGTCGATGGTCTGCAGGAAGTCGGCAAAGGCGGCGATCTTGGCATCGCTCGGCACATCGTGGACGCGGTAGACCAGCGGGCTGTTCGCTTTCTCCAGCGACTCGGCGGCGGCCACGTTCGCCTGGATCATGAACTCCTCGATCAGGCGGTGGGCATCCAGCCGCTCCTTGGCGACAATGCCCTGAACCTCGCCGTCCTCGTCAAAGACGATCCGGCGTTCCGGCAGGTCGAGATCCAGCGGGCTGCGCTTGTCGCGTGCCTTCGTCAGGGCTGCATAGGCGCCCCAGAGCGGTTTCAGAACGCTGTCCAGCAATTCCTCCGCCTTGCCACCCGGCTTGCCATCGATGGCGGCCTGAGCCTCCTCATAGGAAAGCTTCGCGGCAGACTTCATCATGCCACGGATGAAGCGGTGGGAGCGTTTGGTGCCGGATTTGTCGAACACCATCTCCACGGCCATACACCGGCGCAGTTCGCCCTCGCGCAGTGAGCATTCATCCGCCGACAGTTCGAACGGCAGCATGGGCACAACGCGGTCGGGGAAATAGGTGGAGTTGCCCCGCTTCAGGGCTTCCTTGTCCAGCGGCGAGCCTTCGGTGACATAAGCCGCCACATCCGCGATAGCGACGATCACGCGCCAGCCATCGTCCAGCTGTTCTGCCCACACGGCGTCGTCATGATCCCGGGCGTCGTGGGGGTCGATGGTAATCAGTTGAACCGCGGTCAGGTCTTCGCGTTCCGCAGCGGCCGGTTTCGGGTCGCGCGCCTGTTCCAGCGCGTCCTCCGGAAACTCCGTTGGAATGTCGTGCGCGTGGATGGCCAGCAGGCTGGCCGAGCGCGGATCGGTTATGTGTCCGATGACTTCTGTGACGATACCGAAGGCCGGGCCGTATTGCCGTCGGCCGACGGGCTTCGGCTCGGCGATGACGAGATCGCCTTCCTCGGCGCCGTTGCGGTCGGCTTCCTGGATGACGAATTCGCGCTTTTCCTTGCGGGAGGAGGGCACAACCTTCCCGCCGCGCTGGGTCTGGCTGTAGAGGCCGACCAGCTTGTCCGACAGGCGTTTCTCAAACACGGTGATGGCGCGGGCCAGCCATTCGCCATCGCGCTCTGAGATCTTGCAGAGGGCACGGTCTCCCACGGCGGGCGCCTTGGCCTTCGGCTTACCGGACGGGCCCGCATAGCGGATTTCCGGCCCGAAGAGGCCATTGTCGCCAACGGATTTGCCGATCAGCTCGCCATCATCATCGAGATGCGTGAATTCGACAACGCCCGTGGGCGGTGGCCGGTCAGCTTGCGCCCAGGCGCGTTTGCCGGTGCGCTCCAGGGTGCCGTCGCCCTCCATTTCCTTCAGGATTTCACGCAAAATCGTGCGTTCCTTGCCCTTCAGCTTGAGGCCGCGGGCGATTTCCTGCTTGGTGGTGGCG
>MDTD01159452.1_pt1 | contig 30752 bp, 17 predicted proteins | sample 811221 | NCBI WGS metagenome assembly MDTD01 (sample SAMN05326646, study PRJNA326480) | marine metagenome | isolation source: seawater | place: Pacific Ocean: South West | collected 2011 | reverse complement strand
TAGTTCATTTATTGAATTAATTTTATTTTCCTTCATAAAATTTTTACAAATAGGGGACTCTGTCCAAGATCCATATGGAACTTCATCTGCAGCAATATGGAAAATCTTCATTTTTAATTTAGCTTCCCCATACATTGAGTTCACTTCACTAACAACTTTATTAAAAAAATTGTAGGAACTTTCCTGGCAAATACATATAATATTATCGTTATATCCTTGCGCAGAAACGTAAATGCTTTTATCATTGATATCATCCAAAAGATATTTTTCTGCATCAGCAGTTTTATCAGCTTTAGATAATTTATTATATCTTGCTCTCATTGACTTTATTGCAGCTCTTGCATGTGAAGGGAAACTAATTTGAGGTATTACAGTAATATTTCTGTCATTTGCATATTTCAACAAATCAATAAATTCAGCTCTGCTGATATATCCATTTCCTGTCTTTAAACCATTAGCGCCTGAACCATATGAGGGGAATAATTTATCTTGTTCATCAATTGTATATCCCCGATTACTTCCTACACTAGTTAACTCAGGCAATCCAGGGATTTCAATTCTCCAACCTTCGTCATCAGTTATTCTAAAATCAAAATGATTCAATTTAAAATATCCCATGTAATCAAAAATCTGCTTAATTTTTTTAGCAGGGTGAAAATTCCTTGAAATATCAAAGAGGAAACCACGATATTCAAATCTTGGAGAATCTGTTATTTTTAAAATAGGCCAAACATTATTCTCATTTGCCGCTACATTAATTATTTGATGCAGAGATTGAAATGAATAAAATAATCCTGCATAACCAGAAGCAGAGATTATTATTTTTTCTTCAAGAATTTCAAGAGAATATTCTTCTTTTCCAAGAGAAGAGTTTTCTATTATTATAAGATTTGCACTTTTGCTAGAATCCCATCTATAGGGCAGAAAATCTTCTAATACATTGTTTAGCCTAGATTTTAAAGAAGAAAAATTTTCATCCATGTTAATCGTAAGAATCTTGTTAGGATCTCGGAATTTCCCAGAAAGGTTAATTTCTTTTGGTCGAGGAGTAACCCAATCAAGATCATTTTTCTCAAGATCATAAATCATTTTTAAATCATCATATCTTTCAGCTGCTGTTGGTATTTGAAGTCCTTCTATGCCAGAGGCATTTTCCCATTCCACTTTGGTTTGTGCATCAAACGCTTTTTGTGTTTTGTTGTCAACTAAGAAAACACCCATGGGGCCCATACATATTCGTCTCATAATCCCCTTTTGAATAACGTTGAATTCAAGAGTATCATTAGCTTTAAGATTCCAATTACTGTCAAAATCAATTTTTAAGTATGAATCGCCTCCACTAATTCTTTCAAATTTAAGTCCCTTAGCTAGAGAATCAGTATCCATGGCCCAAAGGAATTGATTCCAATGGAGGGACCAGTTTCCCCCTTCAAAAGCATGGCTGCTATTATTGATGATTTTAAAAGTTGTATCCATCTGACCATTTTCATGATCAAATTCATTCACAATAAAATGAAATAAAATATTATCAGAATTTTTTTCTTCGTTTTTACAGGAAAAAACGGAAAAAGATAAAACCAATGTAAAATAGATGAACCTCATAGTCTTTTGGGTTAAAATATTTATTCAATTTAATGATTTTATATCTAAAAAGATTATTTTTTTGACATTTCAAACAGTAGTAATTCCCCAGAATTTTGGGAGACTAAAAATGAATTATCTCCTTTACTATTCGTCATTTTTTCAATATCTCGAGCATTGCCAGGAACGATAAAATTTGATTTTTCTTCCTCCATTACTTCAAATGTATTTCCTCCATTGTTAATTAAAACAAGACCTGAAAGCGCATCATAAGGGCCTATGAATGGTTCATTGCCATAGTCATTTCCGATTAAAAGCAGATCCAATAAATTATCATTATTTAGATCTACTTTTTCAAAATCATATATAGGTGCAAACTGGGATTTAAGGGGTAATATATGGACCTTAAATTTCCCATTTCCTAAATTTTCAATTAAGCAGGTTTTATCAAAATTAACTTCTAATTTTATGGCACCTTTTAATTCTTCTTTAGAAAAAATTTTATTAAAATCTGCTGATCCAAACTGTTTATATGATTTAAACTTTTTTCTAAAAAAAGGGCTTTGTCTATTTAAGTTACCCCAAAATGTAACGGGATACATTTTCATATTTCCTTGTTTACTTTTTGAAAAAGAAAAAATGATTGGATCCTCAAATCCGTTTTCATCAAAGTCTTTTGAAAATAAAGTAACTGGCGTATCCTTTGAAATATTATAGTGATTATTTGAACCTATATTTCCAATTAAAAGATCCATATCTCCATCGCTATCACTATCTATGGATTCTATTGATTGCCACCAGCCAGAATAATTTTCTATTCCATTTTTTTCTGAGAGTACCAGCTTTCCATTTTTGTGAAGATATATTTGGATGGGATAAAATTCGCTCACAATAACTAAATCTTTTCTTTTATCATTATTTAAATCCACCCAATGAGCATCCTTAATAATTCCTTTTGGTTTAAAACTTCCAAAAACTTTATCTGTTACATTTTTAAATTCTCCATTAATTTTTCTAAACATTAAACTTTTATCCGAATATGGATATCCCATGATTCTTGTTTTCCCTCCAATGAAAATATCAGTAACTTCATTTGCTGGATTTGAATTTATTCTGATTATAGAACCTTGTGAATTCATTTTAGGAAATTTATCACTTTCCAATTCAAACTTTCCCTCTCCATTATTCCTTAAAAGTTCTATTTTAGTTTCAAAAATTTGCCTTGAATAATCTTCCTTATTTGCTAAAAAAATTATGTCCAAATCATTGTCCAAATCATAGTCAAAAGCTATTAAATCTTCATAATTATATTTTCCATAATGTTCTGCATCAAAAAGATCATATTCATTAAAGCTATTATCATTATTTTGTAAAAATATTTTTGGTGAAGATCCTTTTGAATTAGACACCACAAAATCAGAAAGTTTATACTTATTGAAATTTCCAGTTATAATTTTAGGAGAGGACTCTGATATTTTTCTTGGCAACAATCTCTGAAAATGGAAGTCTGCTTGATCAATTTGTGAATGCTTAAAATTTATATTTCTTTTTTTAGCTGTTTGACTAAATAGAATCTCATAATCTTTATTTATAAGCGGAAAATTAATAATCGCATTTTCTTTTTTAATTGAATTTTGATAATCAAATTGGATTTCATTTTTTGAACCAATTGAAGAAATTTTTTCAAAAGATCCGTCTGGCCAGAGAATTTCAAGCGATTCGATCTGATCAATATCTTTATAACCAAAATGGATTATATTTTCAACTGCAGACATGTATCCTCTAGTGTGATAGATTTCTTGAGTTTGAAACTTTCCTCCTTTAAGTCTCATAACAACTTTACTACCTATTCCTGTAATATTATTCTCTGGACCTTTTAATCTTATTATAAAAGATTTATTATCTATAAATTTTTCAGAAGTATTTTTAAAAATAAATGCTTCATCATTTATATTATTAATAATATAATCTAAATCTCCATCATTGTCTAAATCTGCATAAGCAGCACCATTAGAGAACGAATCTATTCCAAGACCCCAATCATAACTTTTGTCCGAAAAAGTTAAATCTCCATTATTTTTAAAAGAATAATTTGGTTTTTTAACCACTGGGATACAATCAAGCAGTGATGAATTATTCACATATCTGGAGACACTTTGTCTAAAATCAGAAAAATCTTTATCTGTGATGTCTCTTGGAAAGCCATTTGTTACAAATAAGTCTTTGAGGCCATCATTATCGGCATCAAAAAATAAAGGAGACCAACTCCAATCTGTTTGGTAGATTTCTGAAAGCATTCCGATTTCACTAAAAGGGACATTATTCCCATTTCCAAGATGTAGCATATTCCTTGAATGTTGAGTTTGATAATCCCATTTTTTGTTTAGAAGGACTGTTTCATAATTGCTGTAGGAAATAGTTGTTTTTTTTCTATAATTTGTTTCTCCAAGCATATCAAGTGATACAATATCAGGATAGCCATCATTATTAAAATCAGATATATCTACACCCATTGAGAACATACTTTGATGTTTAATAAAATCTCTTATTTTATTAGAGAATGTTCCGTCTTGGTTATTTATATATAAGAGATCATTTGTTATATAATCGTTACCAATGAATATATCTGGCCAACCATCATAGTTTACATCTGAGATAGCAACTCCCAAACCAAATCCTTCTATTGTAATTCCAGATTCTATTGTAACATCAGAAAAAGTTCCATCACCATTATTCTTGTATAGTCGATCATTACTGACAGCAGTTCCATCTTTAATTTTTTTCCTATAGTTTGTAGGAATGGTTTTACTCTGCTCATTATTTAGAACAAAAAGATCAATAAAGCCATCTTTATTGTAATCAAAAAAGACAGCTCCCATGCTATTACCAGAATCATCAATACCATATTCAGATGCTTTTTCTTCAAATGAAATAATTCCTGTTTCTGGATTCACTCCTTTGTTGATAAAAAGCATGTTTCTTCTATTTTCTTTATACATAGCAGCACAAACATATATATCCAAAAGATTATCGTTATTAATATCAACATAAGTAACCCCTGTAGACCACTTATCTTGAGCTAATATTTTTGCAGATTCACTAATGTCTTTAAAAACAAATTCACCTTGATTCAAATAGAGTCTATTGGGTTGCTGATTTCCGGTAAAAAAAAGATCAGTTTTTCCGTCATTATTATAATCAGCAGCTGCCACACCACCCCCATTGAAAACATACTCCTCATTTAGGATATTTAAAGTATCAGTTTCAATTATTTGATTATTGAAATTAACATTACTTGTGCTACTGTCTATTTTAACAAAAAGATTTTCTGAATGGTTGTCACAACCAAGAATTATGATTGATACAATTAAAATAAAAAAAGATTTTATATGCGCGGAACTGACCTTCATTTTAAAAAGAGTTATTGATAAATTCTCACATAATCTATTTCCATAATTTCTTCTGAAAAATTAGTGGGGACATCTCCTCCAAGATTTCCGCCTACAGCTATGTTAAGAAGTAGATAATGATCATTATCATAAGGGTTGTTAGATGTGTTTGACATAGTAAAAAAGGTTTCATCATCTAAAAGAATAGAAATTTTTGAACTATCCCAAACTAATGAATAGATGTGAAATTCATCATGTGAATTTTCAATACTTTTGGTCCCTCCCTGATTTTTATATTGACCAGAATTATCTTCCCAATGAAGATGACCAATAATATTGTTTTTATTCCATCCATTTTGTTCCATAATATCAATTTCTCCACAAGCCGGCCAGCCAACATTTCCAAATTGGTCTCCAAAATAATTTCCAATTTCATTAATGTTTGCACCAAGTGTCCATATAGCAGGCCATGTTCCAGCTCCTTTTGGAAGTTTAGCTCTTACATCAATTCTTCCGTATCTAAAAGAAAATTTTGAGTTAAGCCTAGCAGAAGTATAAGATTTTGAAGAATTATCAACTTCATATTGTTCTTTTTTAGCTTTAATTTTAAGTGTTCCATTGTTAACATAAGAGTTTTCTATTCTGTCGGTATAATGTTGTAGTTCCCCATTCCACCAACTTCCATTGTTAGGAGCAATAGTTTGGTGATGCCATTTAACTGTATCTGGAGATCCTTCATAATCAAATTCATCATTCCAAATTAGTGTCAGATCTTCTCCAATTAAATAGGGAGTTTCAGTTGAAACTTCTATTTGATTTGATGGTTCTTCATCATTAGAATCACAAGTAATTACTAAAAAATTAATTAATAAAGGAAAAATTTTAAATAATATTGATTTGATCGTCATTTTATTGTTGCTTGATTGTTTAAGTAAGATAAAATTTAAAAATACTAAGTATGTAAAACACCAAAATATTAATATTTGTATTTATTTTGCTTTTTATGATCACAAATTTAAAAAACTATTTTTTCTTATTCTTTTTATGTGTCACATTTAGTTGTTCAGAAACTAAAAGAGAATGCGAAACAATTCTTGAATGTCAACACAACACTTTATGGTCTTTGGAGACAGGTATTTCTTATTGGAGAATTTTTGATGATCCAAGTGGGATATATTTAGATGTCCATTTTCTTTCAAATAACTGCATAGTGTATCAAACTCCTTCATCAGTAAATGCAAGTTTTATGTTTCAGGATAAAAATTCATTCGTTGAGAAATATGATGATAAAGAGTGGGTTTATTTTTTAGTTAATGATACCGTTCTTGAAAGATCAAGGGTAACGGGAGGAAGTACTTCATACCTGTATAAAAAACCAATGGAGCTTTTAGATGTACTTTTGGACAACTATGATTTTTGTTATTAATCAAAAAAAAAGGGATGATTTATCATCCCTTTTTTTAGTTAAAAATTAAACAATTAATGCCCAGCGTTTTGTGATAGTGTGCCACCAGATTGATCAATTGCATAAATTGGTATTGGATTAGCTTCATGTTTTGATGAAACTGCTTGAGCTCTTGAACCAAAAGTTGGTATAGTTCTTCCCTCATTTGCAATGTATGCATTTAAAGTAGGAACCATAATATTCCATCTTCTGAGGTCAAAAAGTCTATGACCTTCCATTCCAAGTTCAATTCTTCTTTCATGACGAACAGCAGCTCTCGCAGTTGCTTGATCAGCCCATACATCATCATAAGTTCCAATAACGTAGTTTGGAGTATAACCTGCTTCAAAAGTAGTTACACGGGCAGAATTAATTGCTCTTGTTCTTATTTGATTAACAAGACCACGAGCTTTTTCTAGCTGTCCAGTTTCTACAGCAGCTTCAGCAGCCATTAGAATTACATCAGCATATCTAATAATGTGATAATTCACTCCAGATCTTTGCTCTCCCCATCCACCTGTTCCAGCGTTTACATCATCTCCTGCATGTTGAACATTTTTCTTAGAAATATAAGGACCAGAGATATCACCAAATCCAGCTCTTACAGTGGCTTTTCCAGGATTAATTCCGTGACCATTGTAGTCAACACCTCTTCTACCAACTGTAAAATCTATTCTTGGATCCAAATTTCCTGCATGAGGAGTAAAAGGCTCATCAGAGTAAATTCCATAGTCACTTGCAACATCTGTATTCATGTATGTTCCAAGAAGTGGTAATCCACTAGCGTCTGTTTGAAAAGCATTAGCAAGGTCTTGAGATGGTTGATAAAAACCACAGCATCCAATCATTCCTGGGAAATTAAGAGTACCTCCTTGATTTCCTTGAGGAGACTGTCCACCGTCAGTTGCAAACTGAATAGCAAAAATATGCTCAGGACCGTTTTCTCCAGCTGCTCTGAAGTTGTCATTGTAGTTAGCAGCAAGTGCATAATCACCACTACTGATTACAGCGTCTAAATTAGCAGCAGCCTCAGCCCATTTACCCTGGTATAGCTGAACTCTACCTAAATATGCTTTTGCAGCAGACTGAATTGGTCTTCCAACTTCATATCCGCCAGCCCTATTAGCAGGTAGATTAGCAGCAGCATATGTAAAATCATCCTCAATTGCTGACCAAATTGGACCAGAATTTGTTTGATTAAATTCAGAAGCTGCAAAATTCTCGTCTGAGATGTATGGTACATTAACCCACTGTCTTTGAATATCAAAGTTGTAATGTCCTCTTAAAAATCTAGCCTGAGCCATTTCACTTGTAAAAGCACCTGGATCATCTTGAGAATTAATAAGAGCGATAACCGCATTTGCTCTGTTTACACCAGCAAAGAGAGCACTCCAGCGGCCAGCAAAATAGGGATTAGATGTGTCCCACTGATAAATTTCAATTGCATACAAATCTGCCTGATCACCATCAGTACTTCCTTTGTGTGCATCATCAGCGATTACATCCATCCACCAGTTATCTCCAGATTTTGTCCATGGAGCACCAGGACCACCATTTCTTATTCCGTCAAGTACAGAATAAGCTCCAGTAAGAAGTAAATTTACCCCAGTTGCATTTGATAGCGAAGCATCATTTAAAGATCCTACAGGAGAAATCTCTGTAAATTCTTCAGAACATGAATAAATAACTCCAATCGATAAAATAAGTAATATAAACTTTTTCATAATTAAAATTTAAAATTTGATATTAACACCTATCGCCGAAACACTTGACGTAGGATAGTTAGAATTGTATACCCCTAATGCTAGAGGATTACCAGAAGCAAATTCAGGATCAAGTCCAGAATAATTTGTGATAGTTAATAGATTTGAGCCGCTATAGAAAACTCTTAAAGTACGAGCACCTATTTTTGAGGCTATATCATCAGAAAAGCTATAGCCTATCTGAAGACTTCTTAATCTTATGTAGGATCCATCTTCAACAAAATAAGAGTTTGCTTGTGTTGCTTCATTATTTTGAATCGTTTCACTAAGCGCAGGAAGTGCCGCATCTGTATTTGAAGGACTCCACGAGTCTAAAATTGCAGTACTTCTATTTCCGTTAAAGAATAAAGGAAATTCATAATATAGTTTTGTATAATTATAAATATCATTTCCTTGAGATCCATTAAAGAAAGCACTAACATCCCAGTTTCTATATCCAAGATTCAGGTTTACTCCAAAAGTGAAGTCTGCATGTGGAGAGCCTATCCAGGTTCTGTCGTTATCATTAATCACACCATCTGGCTCAACATCTCTATATCTGAATCTTCCCGGAGCAGCACCATCTTGCGTTGCATGAGCAGAAACTTCTCCATCATTTTGGAAAATCCCGTCCACTATTCTACCATAAAACGATGATATTGGCTGTCCTACTTCAGTACGAGTAAGGAATCCCATTCTAGAATCAAATCCAGAGTAGCTATCTGCAATTAAAGAAGTAATTTTATTATCCTCCGCAGTTACATTAGCAGTTATTGCATATCTTAAACCATTGCTTGTTTCATTGGCATAAGAAAGACTGATTTCTGTTCCAGTTGCTTCCATTGACCCCAAGTTAACATAAGGAGCAGAAGCATCAATAGCTGTACTACTAAGAGCATTTGTATCCTGAGAGATTAGATCATTAGTTTCATTTTTATAAATATCAATCGATCCAGTAACTTTATTATCTAAAAGGCCAAAATCAACAGCAAAATTCATAGAAGTAGTTTCCTCCCATGTTAATAGTGGGTTACCCTTTGAGACAAGTAAAGCACCTGTCTGTGCACTTCCTGAACCAGCAAACACATAAAAGGCACCATCTTCTCTTAATTGAGAAATATTAACATCTGGGTTACTTTGGTTAAGCGACTGGTTTCCTAATGTTGCATAAGATGCTCTTAACTTTAAAGTTGAGAAAATCCCACTCGGGAAAAAGGACTCATCGCTAATAAGCCATCCCGCACTTAAAGCAGGGAAAACACCAGCAGATCCTGCTTTAGCAAACCTTGATGTTTCGTCTTGTCTAACTGTTGCAGTCAAGAAATATTTTCCCTTGAAAGTATAATTAGCAGAACCAAAAAGGGAAAATAAAGTATATGAACTTCTTCCGCCACTAACAATTGGAGTACCTGATCCACTTGACATGGTATAAAACTCAGGATCTTCAAATAGATATCCTGTTCTTAGTTGATTGTTGTCTTTATAAGCACTTTTAACAGCCTCTGTACCAAGAAGCACATCTAGGGTATGGTCTCCAAAAGAGTTGTTGTAATTAAGTGTATTAGACCAGTTCCATTCTGTTGAAATATTACTTCCTTCATAAAGAGTATTATTAGAAACTGCTTCACCATGTTCAGGATTCAAAGCACTAAATGTTCTGTAATGACCATGAGACATTTTTATACCAGCAGTTGATTTAAAATTAAGCCCATCCATAAGTCTAATTTGCGCATATATATCTCCAGTTACAAAAAGATCTTTACCAAAGTTATTTTTTGCACGATTTAAATCAGCATATGGACTATTAGAAATACCTAGGCCAAAAGCATTATTATACGATCCTGCAAAATTACCGTTTGAGTCTCTAAGAGGAACAAGTGGACTAGAGAAAGAAGCACTTTGGACAGCCCCTCCACTACTACCAGTTCTATTTGAAAAGGATGCATTAAGGTGTTCACCAACTGTAATCCTATCACTTATCTTAAACTCTGAGTTAAGTCTTGTTTGAACTCTTTCAAATCCTGTATGAATCATTGCACCTTCTCTATTGAGATAGCCAACAGACATATGATATCTTCCTGATTCAGAACCTCCTGAAGCTGAGATATCAACACTTTGAACAGGAGCAGGGTCAAATATAGCATCAAACCAATCTGTACCACCGGGAGTTACACGAGCTTCCGCTCCAACGTATTCAGCTCCTGCAGGCATAGGGACATTTAAAACAGATGGAACAACAGGACTTCCGCCAGATCCGTATTGAGGATGCGAAGGTGTTTGACCATCATTAATCTTACTTTGCCAGATCATTTGGGCATGCTGATCTACGTTAAGCATGTCAGGGAATCTTGTTACATCGGTATTCCCTGTGTATAGTTCAACTTCTAAAGTTGACTTTTGGTTATAATCACCATCTTTTGTGTTAACAATGATTACACCATTAGATGCTCTTGCCCCATAAATTGCAGCAGCCCCATCTTTTAATACACTAATGTATTCTATGTCTTTGGGGTTAATGCTGTTGAAGACATTTGCATCTTGGGTTTGCACTCCATCTATAACATAAAGTGGAGTATTATTATTAGTTGTTGCGTAACCTCGAACAGTGATAACAGGAGCAGCACCAGGAACACCATTCCCAAGAACATTCACTCCAGCTACTCTGCCTTGAAGAGCATCAGCAGCATTAACAACAGGTGTTTTTACAGCATCTTCAACATTAACTGTACCAACAGCACCGGAGAGTGTCCGTCTGGATTGGGTTGTATAACCTGAGACTACTATTTCATCTAAAATTTCAATTGATTCTTGAAGTACAACATTTATAGTCGTTTGGTCACCAACACTTATAACTTGTGTAGCAAATCCAATACTTGAAATTTCTAATTGTTGCCCTTCACCAACTTCAATTGAAAAATTGCCGTCAAAATCAGTAGTAGTACCCTGAGATGTTCCGGCAATAATTACTGCAACTCCCGGGATAGGTTGACCCTGGTTATCAGTTACAGTACCATTTACACTAGTTTGGGCATATGTATAGATCCCAATAAGAAGTGTAAACAGAAAAGTTAATAATCGGTTCTTTTTCATAAGTTAAGTATTTAATTAATATACTATTTCAATAAATTAACATAAAGTTAACAGTTGCAAAGTATTTATAAATTTCTCTTTAACAAAGAAAATTTGATTTTTTTTTTAATATATAAAATGAGTTTAAATAAGACTTCACAATTTTATTATTTAAAGATCTTTATCTTTAACATCTAGAAATTAGATTTTATGGATCGCAGAAGATCATTAGAAATAATTACAAAAGCCTCTTTTTCAATTGGTATATTACCTGAGAATATCTTGTTAAAGGCTTTAAAGTCTGACAAGAAAATTAACGGAGGAGATTTTGGCGTTCTTTTTGAAAGTCTTGGAAGAAATATTCTTGGAGATCATTACATTGAGTTTAGAAAAAAAAATAACCTTGGAGCTTTTTTACACTGCTATATTGAAAATTGTTTATCTACTAAGGAAAAGAAAAGTTTTATAGAAGGATCGCATCATCTGCAAAAATATTGTGAAAATAAATTTTCCTTTCCGTTTCAAAAATTGGAGAATAGTAAAATGAGATTAGTTTTAGATGATATTTTTTCAAGCCCTCAAAATGAAATTTTTAATAATTCTTATCAATGGATATACGGCATAAGAAGACTAATTCTTTTTGCCTTTTTTCGATCAGAGTATGGTGCAAAAAAAGTTTTGCGATTTGATCCAATCCCTGGCAAATATGTTGGTGAGGTGCTTCTCAAACCTGATGATAAATCTTGGGCGACCTAACAAATAAATATGAATATGGATTTTGATGTCATTATTATTGGATCTGGAATGTCTGGAGGATGGGCTGCCAAAGAATTTTGTGAAAAAGGATTTAAAACTCTTGTTATAGAGAGAGGCAAGGATGTAAAACACATAAAAGATTATCCAACTGCATGGAAAAATCCTTGGGATTTTGAGTACAAGGGATATTTGCCAAAAGAGACTGCCAATAAAAATCCTGTAGTTTCTAGATGCTATGCTTTTAATGAAGCTACAGAACATTTTTTTGTAAAAGATAATGAGCATCCCTATAAACAAGTTAAGCCATTTGACTGGATAAGAGGTTATCAAGTTGGAGGGAAAAGTTTAATGTGGGCAAGACAGGTCCAAAGATGGAGTAAGAACGAATTTAAATCTTCTTCAAGAGATAAATATGCAATTCCATGGCCCATAGGTTATGATGATCTTTCCAATTGGTACAGTAGGGTAGAGTCTTTTATTGGAGTAGCAGGTAATAAAGATGGTCTGGAGGAAGCTCCTGATGGAGAATTTTTAAAGCCATGGGAGATGAATGCTGTTGAAAAATATATACAGAAAAGAATAAAGGAAAATTTTAATGATCGCACGCCAGTTATAAGCCGAACCGCTCATCTTACTGAAATGAAAGATCAATTCATAAAGCAGGGAAGAACCCAATGTCAAGCTAGAACTTTGTGTGAGAGAGGATGCCCATTAGGAGGCTATTATAGTTCAACTTCTTCAACTCTTCCTTGGGCTGAAAAAACTGGAAATTTAACTCTTCTGACTGATAGTATAGTTGAAAAAATCATTTACGATGAAAAACTTGGAAAAGCTAAAGGAGTTCGAATTATTAATAGGCTTACAAAAAAAGTTCAAATTATAACTGCAAGTTGCATTTTTGTGAATGCAGCTACAATTAACTCTAATTTGGTTCTTCTTAACTCAACCTCTAATCGTTTTCCAAATGGACTGGGAAATGATAATGGACTGCTAGGGCGTTATATAAGCTTTCATAATTATAGAGGGAAAGTGAATGCTAAGTTTAATGGGTTTAAAAATTCATATTACTCTGGCAGAAGACCAGCCTCTATAATGATGCCAACATTTAGAAACAGGAATTCTCAAGACATGGACTTTAAGGGAGGATACATGGTTTTTTATACTGCTTCTAGAGATAATTGGTGGAGAGAGACTAACCAATGGGAAGGTGCTCAATATGGCAATGAGTTTATTAATAATATTTCTAAACCAGGTCCATGGTCTATATACATGATGATGCAAGGAGAGAATATTCCAATTTATTCTAATCATGTAACATTAGGAAAAGAAAAAGATAATTATGGAATCCCAATAATTGAAATATCTGTTGATTATACCAAAAATGATGAATTAATGATAAAAGATTTTTTAAATGAAGGAAAAAAAATGCTTCAAGCAGCAGGTTGCAAAGACATAACACCATATGACACAAAACAAGCTCCTGGGCTAGATATTCATGAAGTCGGTGGAGCTAGGATGGGAGATGACCCAGATAAGTCAATTTTAAACAAATGGAATCAAATGCATCTTTGCCCTAATGTTTTTGTTGCAGATGGTGCATGTATGACAACATCTGGAACTAAAAATCCATCCCTAACTTTCATGGCAATTACTGCAAGGGCAGCTACCTATGCTGCCGAGCAATTAAAAAACAAGAAGATTTAGCTATTTAGTACCTAAATTCTTTTCTGGCTGATATTTTTCAAAAGGATATTTATTTGGAGTTACTAATGTTCCTGTAGATAAAATTAAAGGATTGTCACTTTCATAGTCAAAGACAACCTCAACAAGAGCAGCAGTATATCCCTCATTCGATGAAACGGGAATAGCATAGTATCCTTGATCATTAGTTTCTATCTCTGTTTTTTGCCAAGTTTTACCTATTTTATAAATCCTAAAATCTCTTTCTTTTGAATTATTTACTTCCCATTTTGCTATTTTGTACTCCTGACCTTGATTGATATTTACAAAAATGGTGTCGTTATTGATTTTCCAATTCCATTTGGGCTGGTCCAAATCATTTATAAATCGGTAATAGAAAGAAGCTAAATTTTCTAGTTGATATGTCCCTTCAAGACTATGCCCTGCATTTGGGACATATCTTAAGTGCTTTTCTCCTGGCAAATCATTCCAATAAAATTGCCAAGAATCAGTAACAAAGAATTCGTCAGAGGCAGCATTAATTATAAATTTTGGCATAGTAAATTTTTCTTTAAAGCTGTAGGGTTCAACTTCAGCAATTAGCTTTTCATATTCTTTTGAATCCATCCAATCTACAATTTTATAATTCACATAATCTTGAACTGCAGGGCTAAATTCACCATAGCATTGATAATGATGATCAAAATTTGGGATGACATTTAACATATCAATAACAATTGGTGAAATTCCAACAACTCTTTTATCAACTGCAGCAGTTGTCCATGTAGTCCAACCCCTTTTTGATGCACCAGCAACAAAAAAAGAATTAATAGTTGATTTTTCTAATTTATTTATTTCTTGGATGACATCCATTGCTCTTACAACTGCTCTAGTCATAGGGAATCTAGCAAGCCAATGAAAAGAGGAATCTTCTGCACCAGACCTTAGGAATTTGTCCCACCCATACGCGATTAAATCATCTTCGTAAAATTCTTTTTGTTCAACATCAAGATAATTAATAGGTTGAAATGGAACATTGCTTACATGTGCAATTACAGAATTAGTTTTAAGCGCAAAGCCTACAGCGGTACTGTCTAATAAAAACTTCTCATCTTTATTGGTACCCCCTCCTACAAATAACATTGCAGTTTCATGATCCACGCTTTCAGGAATAATTATGTCAACCCAGTGCCACCAAAGAGGCTGATCAACTTGTGACTCATCAAGCCACTTTCCTGAATACATCTTAACGTGATATGCTTTCCACTTATCTCCAGATAAAGTATCTTTAATTTCATATGAAAAATCTTCTGTAGGTGTTTTGACATATTTTTCTAACGGTGATAGTTCTTTTGACTCTGAACTACAAGAAAAAAGAATTAAGGACAATAAAAACAAACAAAAAAAACTATGAAATGGGCTTAATCTTGAAATCATATTATTAGGAATAATTAGTTAATAAAGTTATAGATGTTAAATGTATTATTGAATAATTCAAACCAAATTTTTTAAAGTCTTGTTAAGAAGATTCTTTGTTGCAATAGTACCATCAATAGGAGACATTAAAAACCCTCCATATTCCACTCCTATATAACCTTTGTATCCTGACTCCATCACCAAGGATAACATTTTATCATAGTCTATTGAAGATTCATTTCCTTGGGGATCAAAAAATTGAGATTTTGCACTAACGCCTTTTGCATAAGGTAGAATTATTTCCATTCCTTTGTAAGAGTCATATTTTTCAATACATATATCCCCAATTGATTTTATCTCATCATCACTTGGCGGCTTTTCCTTTTGGTAAAGAGTTAATAATTCATTTCTTTTTTCTTCATCTTGTCTAATACACCAGTTTCCAAAATCTGGAAGGGTACCACAATTTTTAAAATCTAGAGATTTAATTACTTCAACAAGTAATTTTGGATTTGAGGAAAGTCCATTATGATTTTCTACAATTATATTAACATCGAAATCTTTAGCATAATCACACAGAGAGTTAAGACTTTCCTGCGATGATTTTTTCCATGTATCAGGATCATTTGACCCATATAAGTTAACCCTGATCGAATGACATCCCATCCTATTTGCGGAATCAATCCATTTATAATGATTTTCTATTGCAGTGGCTCTTTCAGAGGAATTTTCAGCAGAAAGATTTCCTTCAGCATCTACCATGATTAGCACATTTTCTTGATTATATTCTTTTGCAAGGGAATTGCTTTTATCAGCAAATTTAATGGCATCTGCAAGAGAAAATTTTGAATCACTCATGAATCCTCCCTTATACAGGGCACTCATATATTCAAGTCCTGTAAAACCTAGTTCAGAGGAGATTTTTGCAAAATCATATGGATTCATCTCTCCAGACCTTATCAATCTAAAAAGTGAAAATTGAGCAAGTGAAATTTTAAAAAAATCATCACCTTCAGAATTATTAGTAAGTGAATTTTTAAAAAAAGGAAAAGCAACTGCTCCTAATGATAAATTCTTTATAAAATCTTTTCTTAACATAGCGTTAAATTATAAATATTTTTTAACTCAGGCCACTAGTGCTTCCTCCCTCTACCTTAATGATAGAACCATTTGTTGCACTAGATAGTGGACTAGAGAAATATGCGATGGTAGTTGCCACCTCTTCCATGTTTGCAAATCTGTTAATCAAAGAAGAGGTCCTTACATTTTTAAAAAATCTTTTTTTTACTTCTTCAAGAGAGATCTTATCCTTTTTTGAGAGGGAAGTTAAAAATTCTTCAGCTCCTTCGCTTAAGGTTGATCCTGGGACTATAACATTAACAGTTACACCAGTACCTTTAGTAAGATTAGCGAGTCCTTTTGATAATGCATGCATCGAAGCTTTAGTTACGCTGTAGGGGATCATGTCTTCAGGAACTAAATAAGCACATTCACTTGAAATAAAAATTATTCGCCCCCAGTTTTTTGATAGCATTGCCGGGAGAATATTTTTTGAGAGTTTTACTCCACTCATAAAATTAACTGTAAAAGGATCCATCCAGTCGTTAAACTTTGTTTCAAAAAATGATTGGGATTTATAGATTCCAACGTTATTTATCAGGATATCTATATCGGGTAATTTTTTTATTATTTCATCTACTTGATTCTCTTGTAAAAAATCACCACAAATAGAAAAAATCTCAGATTTTGGAAATAATTTTTTTAATTTTTCAGTAGAATCATCTAATTTTTTTTTATCCTTTCCATTGATATAAACCTTAGCACCTTCATTGAGTAAAACTTTAGCAGTTGCATATCCTATCCCGGATGAGGATCCTGAGATAAAAGCAACCTTATTTTTAATTTTCAGATCCATTGGAAATTAAAATTTCAAATCTTTTATGTTCTCACTTATCCAATTTTCATCAATTTCACTATCATCAATTATTGTATACCAAAGTTTTTCTTTGCTCTTAACAAAAGTTTTAAGATTAAGTAGAGATTCAATTAAATCTTTTTTTTTGATTTTCATTGTAGCGGGATGGTAGTCCAATGATACAGAATCCATAACATTTGTTATGAAATCAAATTTATTTTTTTGAAGCCTGCTCATTAAGTAGATTCCTAAGCCAATTATTTCTCCATGGATAAAAGATCTTTTCAATCTTTCTTCTAGTTCATAAAAAAGATAATGTTCAGAACCTTCTTCAATTCTAAAATGGTCTAATGGCAAGCATATAGTATTTAGGCATATATAAGCCTCAACAATTGCTCTTAATCCATTATTGTTGTTTTCTCTTATGTTTCCTATATTATCATATATATAATCTAATATTTTTTTTCCTCCATTGATAGCTTCCTCTTTGAATGGATATTCTGATTTATTCATTGAATTAGCATAAGCCCAGTCAAAAGACGCAGTGTGTATTGATAGTAAATCTCCAACCCCAGCAATATTTAAATTTTTTGGAGCTGTTTTTAAAACATTGTAATCTATAATTAGGGGATCAGCACTAGAATTACCAATGTATTCTACTTCGTGATTAACCCTCACTCCTGCAGCAGGAGTTGTAAAGGCATCAACACTTAAAATTGTAGGAATAGAAACTAATTTTTTTTTACACTTCCATGAAATATATTTAGCTGTATCAATTGCCATTCCACCCCCAATACCTATAACACAGTCAAATTCAGGCAACTTTTTTATTTGTTCATCAATCCATTTTTTTTCTACAGTTTCTACAAAAATTATTGATTCAGGAGACTTTCCCAATTTGTTTTTTATAATTTTCCATGGGATATCCATTGTAGCTACAATAAATTTCCCAACTTCTTTACCTATTCCATTTGAGGTATTATTACCAATTCTCAGCTGATTTACATTTGTGTTTAGACTAAAATACTGCACGATTTTTGATTAAATAAATTAAATATCCAATTACTAAAAATACAAAAGTTGAAATTGCTGGGATATATTCAGTAGAAAACCCATCAATATTTTGCCCGGGAACGATTAGACAAATTACAACAAATAAACACCAGACCATCGATATTATTTTAATCGGTATTTGAAATTTCGAAAAATAAAATGATTTTGTACCTGTTTCTTTTTTTGTAAAAAACGAAGAAAATATAATACCGCAGTATCCAATATATCCGCAGATTGCAGATACACTAGTAATAATTTCGATTTGTTTAAAGAATAAAATAAAAAGTGACCCTAATACACTAATAATATATATTGAGTTGGAAGGGGATTTATTTTTATCAATTGATCTTAGCCATTTAGACTTGGGCAAAACGGAATCTCTTGACATAGAAAAAATCAATCGGGAGGCGGTAGCCATACAAGCTACTGCACAAGCAAAAATTGCAGCGATTATAAAAATCAAAACAAAAAGGAAGAGTTCTTTTCCAAATTCAAAGATAAAAAGATCATAAAGTAAATTTTCAGATTCTATATCTAGGTAAGTCTCTTTCTGAAGAAAAACTACAGAAAGAAGTATAATTATAAGTCCAAAAAATCCAGAATAAATTAATGAATTTATGATCGATTTTGGAACCACTCCTGTTGGGTTTTTTGTCTCCTCGGACATATCTGCTGCAGCTTCAAAACCTGTTAGACACCATGCGCCTAAAAGAATTGATAAGGCAAAGGATTTAAAATTAATTTCAGAAAAATTTAAATCACTGTATAGACTTTTAAAGTCTATTTCATTTGTGTTCTCATTTAAGAAATAGGAAAGCATCATTATTACAATAACAACTCCAATGATTTCAGTTATTACTCCAAGATTATTTATATGAGAGACAATTTTTATACCCTTTTTATGAATAAAAGCAACTATCCATATAAATCCGATTGCTATTAGTGTGCTATTGATTTCAAATGAGAAAAATTGTAGAAAAAAGTCACTTAAAATAATGCCTAGGGCTTTACATATTCCTGGGAATCCAGTAAGGAACTGCATTAAAAGTAGCCATCCTGTGGCATAGCCCAATTTTGAATTAACTAGTCTGGACGCCCATTGATAACCATATCCTGATAATGGATATCTTACTGCAAGATCAGACATAACAAGTGCAACTAAAAATTGACCACAGAATACAAGTAACCATGAAAATATTACAACACCCTGAACTTGTGAATAACCAAAGTGAAAATTGGCCGAAATTCCTGTTAAAATAGAAATTAAAGAAAAAGAAATAGCAAATGAAGAAAATCTCTTCATTGATCTTTTTAGATCTTGCTTATATCCAAATTTTTCTAATAATTTGGAATCAGAATCATTACTATACTGGGACATCACTCAATAATCCTTTATATATACCAGGATCAGATCCATCAATTAATTTTGCATTGAAAGTTGTTGAATAAAACTCTGCAGGACCTACGCCTCCAATTATTGCATATGCATAGCCCATTTCTTTCATAGCAGAAAGTGATAAAAAGAGAAGAGATTTCCCTAAACCTTTCTTTCTTTTATTTTTCAATACTCCCATTGGGCCCAGAAAATTAAGATAAGCTGCGTCATAGGTTGCAAAACCAATAATTTTGTCATTTTCAACAGCAATAAAGGTTGAAATTGGTTGTTTTGAAAAAGACACATCCACTTCACTTTTCCATCCATCTCCAAATTTTTTTTTCACCCAATTGCATAGAATTGATTTTTCAGCCGCAAGAGGCCTTCTGAAAGTTATATCCTTTTTTAATTTATCTAATTCTAAACATTTTTCTGGGAGCTCATAGAGTTTAACAAGCATGTCTTTCATAAAAAAATTTTTAATTTATTTTTTTGTTTGTGTTTTATTTTTTTTTGATTTCCAACTAAAACCCATGGATTGAAAATTCATTTCATTATTAATTCCTATACCAAAGGAAATATCAATCTGTAAATTATCTTTTACAAGATAAGTAAAACCTGAATCAAAATTTGATCTCGGTATTTTTGATTTTTCAACTTCACCATAAGTCTCTATAAAAAACACAATTTTTTTAGAAATACCTGTGCCTAATGCAATGCTATATTTTAAAAATCCAGATTCATTGAAGAAGTAAGTATAACCAAGATTGTATCCTATGGATAGGTTTTCAACTTGATCATGAGAAATGGAGATCAAGTTCATAATGCCAAGATTTTCATCTTTCTTGGGTAAAAGTAGGTGAGATAGAAATCCAACTTTGGTTAATGAATTTTGATTTTTATTTAGATTTATTTTACTTCCTATCTCTATACTCTCTATTCCATAATTTATTTCTTCTGAGTGCTCTAGATTCAATCTAAGCTCAACTTTTTTGGATATTCCGTATCTAAAAAGATATATAGGAGCAGATAATCTTCTCTCACCATCAGTTTCCTGCTGATTTAAAATACCACTCTCTATTTGAATCTTTTTTTCTCCAACCACTACTGCACTCTCTGTTTGATCTGGTCTATCAGTTATTATGTCCTGTGAAAAGAGAACTTTAGAAAACACAATAAAAAGAAAAATAAATAAGCCTTTATTCACAATTTATCTGAATGAAAAACCCACGCTCAGAAGAACGCGGGCTTTAATTAACCATAAACCAAATCAATATAAGAAAAGGTATATCAAATATAATCAAAAACTTTTTTGATAAGTCCCAACTAATAATTAACACTTTAAAATTTTATTAACAATCCTTAAAATTTCTTTACTAAAAATTAAGGCGTATATTTATTTTATTAGAAATCATTAAAAATTTTAAAATGAGAAATATTCAATTATTAAAAATGCAACTTTTTTTATCTCTTATAATATTTCATCAGATTTCTATTTCACAAAATATTGAAGAAATCAAAAGATCAATCATTAGATCAATAGAGACTCAAAAAAATGATATGATTAAAACAAGTGATCTTATCTGGGAGGCTGCAGAAACCTCTCTTCAGGAGTTCAAGTCATCAAGTTACTTGATTGAATATGCAAGAAAAAATGGTTTTAATGTCAAAGCCGGGGTTGCTGATATTCCAACTGCATTCACTGCTTCGTATGGATCAGGTAGGCCAATAATTGGAATTTTAGGAGAATACGATGCAAATGCAGGGATTTCTCAAAAACGTAAGCCTGTTCGTGAGGCTAGAATTCCTGGTGGAGCTGGACATGGTTGTGGACATAATTTATTTGGAACAGCTAGTCTAGCAGCAGCTGTTGCAATAAAAGAGCAAATAGAAAAAGGTGACTTAAAAGGGACAGTAGTTTTCTTTGGAACCCCTGCAGAGGAAACCATATTCGCTAAGGTATGGATGGCAAGAGAGGGACTGTTTGATGATTTAGATGTTTGTATGGACTGGCACCCTGGAGATGAAATTGTTTCAGAAACTCAAAGCAGTAAAGCACTAGTAGATTTTAGGCTTAAATTTTATGGCAGTGCATCACATGCCTCATCTGATCCTTGGAACGGTAAGAGTGCTGTTGATGCTTTAGAGCTTTATACAACAGGATTAAATTATTATAGAGAACATGTTAATCCAACGGCAAGAATTCACTATCATGTTGAAAAGGCTGGAGATGTAGTAAATGTTGTGCCTGATTATGCTCAAATTTGGACGCGACTTCGGGAGAATGATCGTGCAGGAGTTGATATTTTATACAACAGAGCCAAAAAAATTGCTGAGGGAGCAGCATTGATGGCAGATGTAGGTTATGAAATGCAACTTATTTCCGGTATATATGAGATTCAAGTTAACAGAACGGGACAGGTTGCAATGCAAAAGAATTTAGATAAACTTGGCCCAATAACATATTCTAAACAAGAAATAGATTATGCAAATACAATCCTAAGAGAAACAGGAAAACCAGAGAAAGGGATTGATGGGAGAGTTCAAAAATTAAGGGAGACAAAACCAGCCCAAGGAGGTTCAACAGATGTTGGAGATGTGAGTCAAGTAGTTCCAGTCATTCGAATGCGGGCGACTATTTCTGCAAAAGATGGGCCTTGGCACTCATGGGCAGTTGTTGCATGTAGTGGAATGTCAATTGGACACAAAGGAATGATATATGCCTCTAAAGCTTTAGGGATGACAATGGCTGATCTTTATACTGATAATAAATTAGTCGAAGAGGTAAAGAAAGATTTCAAAATCAACAAAACGAATCCTGTTTATGAACCTAGAATACTTCCTGGACCACCAAAACTAAACTAATGAGATTTTTATTTCTTCAACTAATTCTTTTCACTTTTATTGCTAATGGTATTTCTCAGGAAATATTGCCATTGAAATCTAGAGCTGATATAATTGATAAAATTCAAAAGGATCGCCTAGACAATCTTCTCCCAAAGCTGATGATAAAATCAAATCTTGACATGTGGGTTATAATCACAAGAGAATATAATGAGGATCCAATCATTAAAACACTTTTACCGGCAACATGGCTTAACGCTAGAAGAAGAACCATTTTGGTTTTTTCCTTGGATAAAAAGAATAATTCTGTTGAAAGAGTAGCAATAACCAGATATCCCTTTGGGAAATTGATTCCATCCATTTGGGATAAAGACAAAGAACCAGATCAGTGGAAAGCTTTATCAGATTATATTGTTTTAAAAAATCCAAATAAAATTGGTGTAAATATATCTGAATATTTTGCTTTAGCTGATGGACTTGTAACGACTGATTATCAAGGTTTAAAAAACTCTTTGCCAAAAAATTATCAAGCAAGAATAGTTTCAGCTGAAAAATTAGCTATCTCTTGGATTGAAACAAGGACAGATTTTGAAATGGATTTATTTAGTCAACTTGTTGAGATCACTCACTCAATTATAAAAGAAGCTTTTTCAAATAAAGTGATTAAAGTTGGAGAGACGACTACAGATGATGTTGTTTGGTGGATGAGAGAAAAGGTTTTAAGTCTTGGATTAGAAACTTGGTTTCATCCAACAGTTGATGTTCAAAGAAGTGATAATAGTGATTTATATGCATTTGATGGGCTGTCAAAACATGATGTGATTCGCCATGGCGATCTGCTTCATTGTGATTTTGGAATTTCATATTTAAGTCTTAATACTGACTGTCAACAGCTTGCCTATGTTCTATCTCCAGGGGAAAATTCTGCTCCAAAATTTTTAAGTGAAGCCCTAGGTCAAGGGAATAGAGTTCAAGATATTTTTACGAATAATTTTAAACTTGGTGTTAGTGGCAATGAAACACTAATTAAATCTATAAAAGACGCTAAATCCGAAGGCCTTAGACCTCAAATTTACACTCATCCTCTTGGAACTTTTGGTCACTCTGCAGGGACTACTTTTGGTATGTGGGATTCACAAGATGGAGTTCCAATTAAGGGAGATTATCCTCTTCAGTTAAACACCTCTTATGCAATTGAACTAAATACAAAAGTTTATATTTCAGAATGGGGAAAAGACATAAGAGTTATGTTAGAAGAAGCTGGTTTTTATGGAGAAGATGGCTTTCGTTATGTTAATGGCAGACAAGAAAAACTAATTCTTGTAAGAGAATAATTTATTAGTATCTCTTTTGAAAGGGTTCATCTTTTTATTAAATTTAAGACTCCATCTTTTTTAAAAAAACAGAAAATGAGTCATCTTATGGGCATTTTTTTATTGTTAAGTTTTGGGTTAATTGCTCAAGAAAAAACTTTTTTTTATTATGATGATGGATCTATTGAAAGTAATGGTTATTTAATGAAAAACAAAAAAGAAGGGGTTTGGGTATATTATCATCAGAATGGAAAAATAAAAGAAAAAGGAACCTATAAGTCAGGAATTAAAGACGGTCCATGGGTCTATCATACCGAAGAAGGAAAGCGAGATTATTACATTGAATACATTAAAGGTGAAAAGATTTTTCAAAGATGGTATAACCATAAAAACAATATTAGATACTTTGTGAGGTATCAACCAGATAGTGTTCCGAATTAATAATTAAGATTTTGAATAAGAAACAATTTTGTAAATTTTTTAGAAGGCTCCCTGCCCTTGTAATAATTTTATTTGTTTCATCGAATTTAATGGGACCCAAAGAAAAACATCAATTTTTTTTAGATAATAGCCCATACAAGAATACTAAGCATCTAAGTAAGAAAGATAGAAGAGCAAAAGGACTTCCGCCTAATCCTTATTTTGCAGATGTATATGAATTAACAATGAATCCATATTTAGGGTATCCTCCAACGAACAAAAAATATGAGTTATATGATGAGCTTCAAGCTAGTAGAGTAGTTAGCCAAGGTAAATATTCATCAACAACTATAGAAGGCAAAGTTCCTGGAGAGTCGGGAGACAATCCATGGGTATCTGTTGGGCCAAATAATCAAGGAGGGAGAACTAGAGGAGCCCTTTGGGATTTATCAGATGCTCCAAGTTATGATAGGGTTTTTGCTGGGGGTGTTAGCGGGGGATTATTTAAAAATGAGGACATTGATAATGTTTCCCAGGTTTCCTGGTCTAAGGTCACTGGTGTTCCAGGGAACTTAGCAGTCTCTGTAATAAAGCAAAACCCAAATAATCACAGTCAAATGTTTTTAGGGACTGGGGAATCATATACTGGGGCAGATGCTCTTGGAAATGGAGTTTATCGATCAACTGATGGAGGAGCTAATTGGACTCGTGTTTTGGGACATAGCAAGAACTCGATGGCGACTAATCAAAATGGTTCTGGAACTCAAAATTATATTACTGGATATTTTTATGTAAATGACATTGTCATCTGGGATTCTGATAACAACTCAAATCCTGATAATACTATAATTTTTGCTGCCTTGGGGTCAAGCTTTAATAATGAGGAAGACTCCGGAATCCTAACCTTTATGGGGCTTTATTCTTATGGTTTGTACAAGTCAACAGATAATGGAAATAATTGGGCAAGAGTTTCTGATCTAGTTCATGTTGGAACGACCAATCCAGAGAATGTAAATGATATTGAAATACATCCCGCGACAAATGAAATTTGGGTAAGTACAAGATCAAATATGTATGGTAATCCAGGGGGATATTATTATTCAAGTACCGATGGAACTAATTTTACAAGACACAGTCCCCCTACTTATTCGGGAACAACTGCTGAAAATGTTGGGAGGATAGAGATTGAGCCAAGCCCTACAAATGCTAATAAGTTTTACATATTGTTACAAGATTATGCTGATGGAGCTGAAATTTATGTTACTACAGATAAGTTTTCATCTACGACTAAACTTAATGAACCAAATGATGCAGATGACGGAATTTCTGCAACCGATTTTACCAGAAATCAATCAGGATATGATCTTGAGATTGAGACTGACCCTAACAATGAGAACATAGTTTATGTTGGAGGAATTAATTTGTTTAGATCTTCTGATGGAGGAACTAATTGGAATCAAATTTCAAAATGGTCTAATAATCCAGGCATGAACGCCCTTCCAGTCTCTTTGGTTCATGCAGATCAGCATGGTATTTATTTTAGACCAGGGAATAATGACCAAGCCATGGTTGTTCATGATGGTGGCGTTTCCTATTCAAGTTCACTAGTTTCAGCTACTACTCATGATACGTTCACAGATCAAGAGAAGGATTATGTTACTACACAGTTTTATAGAGTTGCCCAAACCCCTCAGGATTATTCTGATGATTTTATCGTTGGAGGCACTCAAGATAACGGAACCTATCTATTAACTGGTGAACCCAATACTGGGAATCCTGCAACATGGGGAACAACTGTTAGCCAAACAGTTCCAGCATATTCAATATTTGGGGGAGATGGAGCATATACATTTGTTGATCAAGTATCAACAACATACATTATTGGGAACTATATATTCAATGAGCGTGTTTTTCTTTACAATCTTACTAGCAATTGGGGATTTAAATACATTTCAAATTCTGATGATGCTGATAATTATGCCGGTGATGAGGGTAGCTTTATTAATGAAATGGGTCTTGATTCAAACTTAGATATTCTTTACGCTAATGCAACAAGTTCTGGACCAGATTATAAAATTAGAAGATGGTTTGATTTAACAGGTGATCATACAAGCTCAACAATTGATATTAACGCATATGGAGGTAGGCCAACTTGTTTTGAGATTTCAACTCACACAACTACTTCGACTACTCTTTTTGTGGGACTAAACAATGGCAAAATTTTAAGAATCACTGGAGCTAATACTGGTGGACCAGTGATTACTCAAATTGCAGATTATATAGGCAGTGTATCTGATATTCACATAGGGGCTAGTGAATCTGAAATATTTGCAACCTTTTACAATTATGGCGTAGAAAATATTTATTATTCATCAGATGGAGGATCATCATGGGCGCCAAAAGAAGGGAATCTTCCTGATCTTCCGGTTTGGACTATTTTACAGAATCCTTTTGAAACAGAAGAGGTTATTATAGGGACTGATCTTGGGGTTTGGAAGACAACAAATTTTATCTCATCAGCAAGCCCCACTTGGAGCCAATCCTATAACGGAATGACTGATGTTAGGGTAAATGATCTTCAGTACAGGGGAGCAAGTGCATCGGATAACAGAGTTGTTGCATCGACTTACGGGGAGGGCATTTATATTGGCACATTTAAAGCAACAGCAGATGTTATATCTCCGACTGTTTCACTTAGTCAAAATCATCCTGATCTTATTGTATCAGATTATGATACGGTTAGAATAACTGCAACTTTTAATGAGGCGATGAGCTCTACACCTACTATAAATATCTCTTCAGGACTTGCAACCAATACTGCTATGACAGCTTCTACAACAAGTGTTTGGTATTATGACTGGAATGTTCCAGATGGAATTGATTTAGCATCAGCCGCAACAGCTACTGTTTCTGGAACTGATCTTGCAGGAAATCTATATTCTGGTTCAGAGAGTATCACGTTTACTGTTGATAATACACCTTCAACAACTTATAGTGTAACAGTAAATGCCAGCAATACAGAAGTTGATGTCATTTATACAGAGTATCTTTTTGATACGTACATAGGAGCTACTGCTAGTGGCAATGTTACTATAACAGATTTTACTTTAACAATGAGTAGCTCTACAGCAGTTCTTTTAAGTGCTACTCCAAATAGTATGGCAGTAACAGAAACTGCTCTTACTGATGGGAAGCGATATACTTTTGGATTTAGCTTTACAGGAGGAATAGCTAATGGAGACACATTAACTGTTAATGTCGCTTCGGACACCTATGATATTGCAGGGAACCCTTATGAGTGGGCATCACAAATAAGTAACACCGCAGTTCTTGTCCCAGACTTAATCTCTCCAACACTTGCTTCTTTCACTCAGGATCATCCTGATCTTATTGTTTCTGATTATGACAACCTTAAAATAGTAGCAACGTTTAGTGAGCCAATGACGACTTCCCCTACAATAAATATTACAGGTGTTGTAACCAATTCCATCATGACAGCCTCTACAACAACTATATGGTATTATGATTGGAATGTCCCCGATGGGATTGATCTAGCCTCAGCTGCGACAGCTACTGTTTCTGGAACGGATCTTGCAGGCAATTCTTATTCTGGCTCCGAAAGCATCACATTTACAGTAGATAATACCCCTTCTAAAATTCATGATATTTCTGTAGATCCAACAAATACGATAGTTTCTGTCACATTTACCGAATACCTTTTTAGCGACTATTTGAATTATCAAGCTTCTGGGACTATTGTTAAAGAAGATTTTTCACTTAGTTTAACTGGCGGGACAGCTGTTTTAAATAGCGCTACGCCCCTTAGTTTTACCGTCACGGATTCAGCTGAAACAGACGGGAAAACTTATGCGCTAAATGTTGCTATAAGTGGTGTTGCGACTGGTGCAGAGTCACTTACAATAAGTGTTGTGACTCATACCTATGACATAGCAGGAAATCCAATTGAATCCATTCAAGTGACAAGTACAGTAAATTTAAATGCACTTGCTGATACTATCTCTCCAACTATATCACTCAGTCATGATCATCCAGACCTTATGGTTTCAGGCTATGATAATATTAGAATAACAGCAACATTTAGTGAGGCAATGTCTCCTACTCCACTTATAAGTATTTCAGGAATTGTAACTGATACAGCGATGACACTCTCATCTCAAAGTGTTTGGTACTATGATTGGGATGTTCCTTCAGGAATTGATCTTGACATTGTTTCAGTGACGGTTTCAGCAACGGACCTTGCAGGAAATCCAGTTGTTTCTTTGATAACAAATGGGCTTAAATTAAATCTAGATTCTAATAATCAGCACTTTAATACAACTGATCGATGGTTTGATTTGTCTGGGAACGATCACGATCTGATATTCACAGGGACAAAACCAACTTTTAAAACTTCTGATGGGAAAAAAGTATTAAGTACAACAGGAGTTTCTGGCTTAAGGACAATGGTTTCGGAGCCGACAAGTCCAAATGTTGTAACTGGTGCAGATGCTTATACTGCCGTTACATTTTTTAAACCAAATTCTTTAGTATCTAAGCAAGTTATTTTAAGCTATGGCCCGGCAGATGCATCTTGTGCGGGAGCTCAAATCCACCCACTTTCAATTAATCACCCTCACGGTAAATTTGGTGGAGGTTCTTGTGGAGGGAGAGGAACCTGGGATGATGCAACTGGAGTATCTCCAACAACTGATCAATTTTGGTTTTTAGCAACATCCTACGATGGAACTAAAGAGCGTGTATATGTTAATGGAGAACTTGAAAAGACAGATAATATGACAAATAATATTTCAAATAGCGCAAACAATAGATTTGCTATAAGCTGGGTTAGAAATGATGGAGCTTCATATGTTCCCAATGCTGATATTGGAGTTATTTTATTTTATGACAGACAACTTAGTGCAGCTGAGATTAAACAGCTCTATGATTTTTATGCTCCTAATTATAGAGACGGGAAAGGATCCTCAGCTCTTTTCTTTAAGCTAGACAATACAGATTCTAAGATTCATGATATTTCTATCAATGCAAGCAATACGGTTGTTTCAGTTACATTTAGTGAAGATCTTTATAATAACTATGCTAATGAAGAAGCTTCTGGAGTAATTGTCAAAGAAGATTTTATTCTAAGTCTAAATAGCGCAGGAGGTAAATTATCTAGTCAAAATCCACTTACTTTAACAGTAACGGATTCCAGTATTACAGACGGACAGGTATATTATCTTGGCATAAATATTGGCGGAAATACCAAATCAACTGAAACTCTTAGTGTCACCTTAATTGATAGCTACGATATTGCAGGAAATCCTGTTTCTAGTCTTCAAGCGACTCAAACAGTTAACCTAAATACAGTGACAGATACTACTACGCCAACAGTAGTTCTTTCAGATGATCTTTCAGGCAATCAAATAGACTCAACTTCCAACATCAATATCACTGCTTCTTTTAGTGAACCGATGAGCTCTTTCCCTCTAATTAAAATTTTAGATCCCGATGGAGTATCAACTATACAAGCAATGACAGCTGTCTCTAATGCTACCGGGGGGATTACTAATTGGACTTATAATTGGAATCCAACAGGACCATTAGGCACATTCACTTTAACAGTTAGTGGAACAGACTTAGCAGGAAATGCTTATTCTGGAAGCGAAAGTTTAACTTATCAATTCATTCAGATTGATTCAGATGGAGATGGTGTTTTAGATGATTTTGATTTTTGTCCTAATACTCCAGCTGGAGAACAGGTTAATGAAAAAGGATGTGCTCCTTTTGAGGTAGATACAGATGAGGATGGGATTCCTGACGTTCAAGACAATTGTGTTGAAGTAGTGAATTCAACTCAAGATGATTTTGACAATGATGGAATTGGAGATGCTTGTGATCCCGATCCTGTGATAAAAGCACTGACTTATAAAACTAGAGAAGATGCTGAAATAGGAACAATTGTTGCAACTTATGAGGTTTATGATATTTTTGGCAGTGATATTTCTGTTACAATTAGTGATGAAGATGGAGTCTTTGGAATTGAAAACAATACAATTAAATTACTAGAAGAGGTTGATTATGAATATAAACCTATTTACTATCTTACACTTACCGCAGTTAGTTCAGAGGGATTTTCAGAGCTTTTAATTGCTGTTGAAATAATAGATATACCAAATAAAAGAATTGATAGGAATTTTGAGGTTTCTGTTTTCGATATAGTTAATGAAGATTGGGGGTCAAACGTAAATTACAAGAGATACTTTAATCCATTCAATAGAGTTGTTGGTAAATGGAAGATTAAAAAGAAAATTTCTGGAGGGAATGATGCTCATTTATTCACTATTAGAACTCCTGATGGAGGTGGTTTAGATAGGACAGATGGTGAGGAACCGGAGGATTATCTGGACTTTATTAATCCACCAGATTATGAGAACCCACAAGATCATAATAAAGACAATATTTATGAAGTTGAAATTACCTATGAGAATACTGAAGATGGGGCAGAGGAATATCCTATTCCAGTGACTCAGTTTCAAATTCAAGTTCCAGAAGGAGTCTTTACTGCTATTCAACTTCAATCAAGACCTGCACTTCCAACAGATGATACAGACGAAGATGGAGTGCCTGATATCATTGATAACAGTCCTTTAGTATTCAATCCAGATCAAACAGATCTTGATGGTGATGGCATTGGTGATGTCTCTGATGACTTTGATCACGATGGCGTTTGGAATCCCAACGATACATGTCCAAAT
>MDTD01020738.1_pt1 | contig 30766 bp, 26 predicted proteins | sample 811221 | NCBI WGS metagenome assembly MDTD01 (sample SAMN05326646, study PRJNA326480) | marine metagenome | isolation source: seawater | place: Pacific Ocean: South West | collected 2011 | reverse complement strand
GGCTTCCTCGATCAGTTGATTACTTGGAGGGAACTAGGCTTCAACTTTGCATATTTTAGAGACGACCATACAAACTGGACTTCATTACCTCAATGGGCTCAAAATTCACTTGAAGAGCATTCGAATGACTATAAAGAAGAGACTTATTCTTTCGAAGAATTAGAATCTGCGCAAACATCTGACCCTGTATGGAATGCAGCACAGAATCAACTAGTTCGCGAAGGCATAATTCAGAATTATCTAAGAATGTTGTGGGGTAAAAAAATACTACAATGGTCACCAGATGCTAAGACTGCAATGGATTGGATGATTAAATTGAATGATAGGTGGGCACTTGATGGACGAGATCCTAACTCATATACTGGTATATTTTGGGTTTTAGGTAGACATGACAGAGCATGGTTTGAAAGACCTATCTTTGGAAAGATTAGATATATGACTTCTAATAGTACTAAAAAGAAATATAACTTAGATGAATATTTGAAAATTTACGGATAAATAATGTGATTAAATGAAGTTCTTTACATTTATGAAATTCATGAGACAAATTTTGAGGAAAAAACCAGCCGACTTAGATTGGATTCAAAAGCAAGGATTACTTGCAGTAAAATTGGCACAAATTTTTGCTTTAAGACCAGATATTGTTGGAGAAACAAAATGTCAACAGTTGCAAAAATTATATCAACATGCAGCATCAATACCCTCTGAGAATTTGTTTAAAACTATCGAAGATAAAGCTCCTAAAAATTTTCTAAATAGTTTTTCTATGATTGATGAAATGCCACTAGCTGCTGCATCTGTTGGGCAAGTACACAGGGCAACACTAAAATCTGGAGAAGAAGTTGTAATTAAATTTATTAAAAGTTCTAATGCGATTACATTCAAAAAAGAAGTTAATAAAATGAAGAAATGGTTAAAAATTTTACTAATCTTTACACCCAAACTTAGACGAGTTGGGAATCCAATGGCACTATTAAATCATGTGTCTGATTACACATTGAGAGAGTTAGATTTAACCAACGAGATAAAGGGTGCTAGCGAACTTGAGGAAATCAAAAACAACGTTTCGAGTAATTTCCCGATGGAATTGCTTAGATTTCCAAAATACTATGAAAATCTATCAAATAAAGATATTTTAGTATCCGAATTTATTGTTGGTGAATCATTGGAGGACGGAATCAAAAATAAATCTCTTTCTTGGGAAAAACTACTACAATTATTTAGAATTCATGGCGCATACCTTTTCGGTATTGGAACATTTCATGGAGACTTACATCCAGGTAACTGCATTATTGATGGAAATGGAAAGTTTGTGTTCATTGACAATGGAGCTATCTGCTATGCACCAAAACATATTAACAATGCATTATTCAAATTTTTTGAACATCTCTCTAAGCAAGAAATGGAATCTGCATTTGACTCATTACTTGGAATGTCCGATTATAACATTGAAGGTAAAAGACTTCAAAAATATAAATCTGAAATGAGAAAAATTTACACTGGCTTTGAAAGTAAACCTGTTGGTGAACAGAGCCTAACAAGGATAATGATGGAAACAGTAAAAACAGCCGTAACAGTAGCTAAAGCAGAATTTGGTGAAGAAGCATTTCCAATTATCAGAGCTTTAATGTATCTAGACGGATTAGTTATAAGAACACATCCGGATGTAGTGTTGATAAAATCAATGAAACCATACTTAATTGAATTTAAGAATGGTCTAAATATAGAATAAACATACACAAATTTATAACATAACATACATACGTCAGCTTATGGATAAATCTAATACTTCTGATGTGTTAATTGTTGGTGCTGGACCAGGTGGACTTGCTGCATCATTGCTGTTAGCACACTCTGGATTGAAAGTTACAATTATTGAAAAATCTAGTGCTGTGGGAGGTCGAACTAAACTGATGCACAAAGATGGTTTTACATTTGACAGAGGGCCAACGTTCTTTCATTTTCCCGAGGTCTGCGAAGAGATATTCCAGGCTATAGGTCTAGACGCTCACAAAGAATTGGGTTTAATACCTCTAGACCCGAGTTACAGACTTGTGTTTGGGGAAGGCGGCGCAATTGATGCAACCTCAGACTTGGATCTTATGACTGACAGAGTAAGAGAATTATCAGGCGAGAAAAATGCCCTAGGATTTCAAAAATATATTTTAGAAAATAGAGAAAAACTTACTCGCTCAAGGAACTGTCTAAATTCTCCGTGGACTGGTTTTTCGAATTTAATTAGTAAACGTGCACTGAGAGTAGCTAAGGTTTTGAAACCGTGGAGATCAGTTTCTAGTGACTTGTCAAGACTGTTTCCAGATAAGAGAATCCAACTTGCTATGTCATTCCAGACAAAATATCTAGGAATGAGCCCTTTTCATGCACCAAGTCTATTCACAATCCTTGCGTTTCTGGAATATGAACATGGAATTTTTCATGCAAAAGGTGGGCTAGGTACTATCACAAAAAATATGGCACGAATTGCAGAAGATATGGGTGTAGAAATTCTACTTGACACCGCAGTAGAAGAGATATTATTTGATGGTAAGAAAGCAATCGGAGTTAAAACAAAAGATCAAACTTTTAGTGCTAAAAACACGGTGGTAAATGCAGATTTCGCTACTGCTATGACTTCTCTAGTTCCTGATAAAAAAAGAAAGAAATGGTCAGATAGAAAAATCAACAAAAAATCATATTCTTGCTCTACATTTATGCTATACCTAGGAGTTAACAAAGTATATGATCAACCCCACCATCAAATTTACGCATCAAAAGACTACGAACAGAACCTAAAGGATGTCTCAGAGTCGAGAATTCCGTGGAACGACCCGTCTATTTATGTTCAAAATGCATCAATAACCGATTCATCACTAGCTCCAGAGGGAAGTTCAACATTATATGTTTTAGTACCTGCACCAAATACAAAAAATGAATTGAATTGGGAAGATGAAAAACAGAAATTCAGAGATTTGATCGTCAAACAAATGGAAAAGCTTGGTTTCGATGATTTAGAAAAACATATCGTCTCAGAAACTATCATTACTCCAGAAGACTGGAGTCAAAACGATATTTATCGTGGCGCTGTATTCAATCTCGCACACAGTTTAAACCAGATGTTATGGAAAAGACCTCAAAATAAATTTGAACGTTTCGATAATTTATATCTTGTAGGGGGGGGTACTCATCCTGGAAGTGGATTGCCTACCATTCTTGAGAGTGGGAGAATAACTAGTAAACTGATATGTGCAAATATGGGACTTAATCCAGATTGGAACGGAGTTAGCAATTGGTTCGAAGATGTTAAAAAACCAAAAATTGCTAGAGGTTAGTTAATGGAACTAATTACAATTCTATTCTGGATTTCTAGTGTCTGTGTAATGCCATTATGGTTAATGATGATTTTAATTCCAAATAGTAAAATCACCAAAACAATTGTAGGAAGCAACTATTGTCTATTCCCTATGCTAATCTGTTACTCGATTGCTGTTATTCCTAGTATCCCGAATCTGTTAATGACATTAGCTACCCAAATGCCAACACCTGAAATTGTTAAAGATCTATTCAGTGATGACTACACAATTATGTTAGGTTGGTTACATTACTTAGCTTTGGATACTCTTGCAGGTAGATGGATTTGGACTAGGTTAATTTCACAAAACAAGCCTATCTACCAATCTGCACCTACACTAATCATGTGCATGATGGTTGCGCCACTAGGTGTGATAGTAGGAATAATTACTACTTTGAATAGAAATGAAAATTTTAAATCCATTCTGATTGATTAAGTCTAACCCCAAAAGATGCGAGCGCGAAACTAATTTTACTGGCAAAACCAAGTCTTAGTTTGTTTGTAATTATATCTCCTCTTCTTTTTTGTGCCTCTTTTAGAATTGCATCATATACTTCACACATTAATCTAGGTGAATATTGAGAATCTGAATTCAGCATTGGGATTAATTTCATAGCGCTAATTCTATATTTTTGAATTTTCTTCAAAAATTCAGAAATAAATGTTTTCCAGCTTTCTGGGTTCTCTTTTGATATTTCCATCAAGTTTTCAAATTTAATTCCATAGGAATTTAATTCTTTCAATGGGATATAAGACCTCCCTCTCTTATAATCCTCTTTGATATCTCGCAAAATGTTAACCATCTGTAAAAATATTCCCATGTCTTCTGCATATTTTTTTGCATTTTTATGGGTATAACCATAAATTTCTATCAAACATAGCCCTACGGAGGACGCCACCTTTCGACAATATGAAAACATATCCTCGTATGTTTGACAACCAACATGAAATAAATCCTCTTCCATTCCTAGAATCAACTCTCTTAAATTGTTAACATCTACAGGGAATTTTTCAACAGTGTCTGATAACGCAATGAATATAGGGTCTCTCAAAGCCTTAGGATTTGATTCAAGAATATCTAATCTATCTCTAAACCATAATAATGCTTTTACACGTTTTTGTAATTCTGTATCAGAAAATTCCCTAGATGAACCATGGAATTTTTTTAATTCAATAATTTTAGATTTAGATCTTAAGTCTAGTTCATTATCTCCAGAGATTTTCGGTAACCAATCACCATCGACAATATCGTCCACTCTTCTACAAAATGCATATAAAGCATTGACGGCATTTCTTTTATCTATCGGCAATGATTTGAATGATCTAGCGAATGATGTAGAAGACCTTTTTACGATATACTCACAATAACTGTATGAATCCACTACAGTGGGCCTAACTTTATTTTCAGTTAGAAACGCGGAGCGTGCCATGTACTGTTGTACATGTCTAGGTTTATCAACGATGGTATTAATAGACAAAACAAACTATTGGATAAAAAAATTCTCTCTGTAGAGTTTTAACTCTTCGATACTACCTCTAATGTCGTCTAAAGCTCGATGTCCGCTATTCTTTCTGTATTTTTTCCCTTTAGGATACCATCTCCTAGTTAATTCTTTTATTGATGTGACATCAATTGAACGATAATGAATAAATTTCTCCAGTTCTTTCATATGAAAGAATAAAAATAATCTGTCTGTTCCAATAGTATTTCCACATAGTAGAGCAGTTTTGGGAACACAATATTTAGATAAAAAGTCAAGAGTCATTTCTTCGGCTTGTCTTAAGTTTATTTCAGATTTTCTAACTTTTTCTATTAAACCATTAGATGTATGATGAGATACATTCCATGAATCCATTTTTCCTAACTCTTCATCAGATTGGTTGATAACTAAATTAGGGCCTTCTGCGATTACAGAAAGTTGTGAATCTGTAATAATTGTTGCAATTTCAATAATTGTGTTCTCATATGGATCCAAGCCCGTCATTTCTAAATCTATCCAAACTAGCAGGTCATCCCTTAACGACATCAGCACCTCTGGTTGAAGATAGTTTGATTAGTTGTCGGTATTAATTCAATAGTTATGTATCTTCATCACTGGAATCTTCTTCGTACCAAGACGTTGATAACATTCCCTGCTGAATCCCTACAATAACTAATGCTACAGCAATTAACAGACCAAAAATTAATCCTAAAATCATTAAAGTTGTACCAGACCATTCGTAGCCAGTGACTACTGAATTTTCAACTGGAATGCTGTCTTGAATGGTAATTGGAACTATTGTATTTGCTGATGCATTTTCTCCTAAAATTGCTCTAACCATTAATGTTTGATTACCAGTAATTGTGTTTCCTGGTAAATATTCTAATCTTTCTACCAACATCTCATGAGTAACCGAAACTTGATCATCACCTGCAATATAATCTGGATGATCCATCCAATTATCACGCATATCCCAAGTTCTCCATTGAACTAAAACTGGATCTCCTTGCAATGCAAAATTAATCTCATCACCTGCATAAACGTGTACTTTGTTATCAATATTCTGGTTTGTGGTTAAACTTATATTGAGATCTAAATTAATTCCATATGCCTGATTTGCCGCTTCCATAACGGATGGAAGTGCATTAACATGCCCGTGCCCATAAACATTATTTTGACGGTTTTTTGGTAAAAGATCGTCAGCACAGGGTTCGTTTGCTCCCATGTAATGACACACCCGATATGTTGCTGTTTCTTGCATAATATTCCTAACATCAAATGGAGAAATATCGGGATTTGCTTGATACATTAAAGCCGCTACTCCAGCTGCACCAGGTGTTGCCATACTTGTTCCTGATTTCCCTGTATAACCGTCTCCAGTATTAAAGTCTGGAGCCATTACGTCAGAACCAACAAAAGCAATATTGGGTTTTACTCTACCTTCTTCTGTAGGCCCTTGACTAGAATAAATTGCAATAGGGTTTTCTCCAGGATCTCCTTCATTTTTGTCAAGTGAACCAACTGTAATTACATCTTCAGCTGAACCTGGAGTTCCTATTTGAAAACTAAAGGCGTTGTTTCCAGCTGCAATAAATAATGCCACCCCAGCACGCATCATCTCATTACCCATTCTGTTAACGGATTCTTCTTCAGAACTCGTCCATTCAATAGCTCCTGGTCCTCCTAAACTCATACTAGCAGCACGAATATTGAAATCATGCTTCTTCTCAACTGTCCATTCCATTCCTCTCATTACTGTAGCAAAAGAGCCCGAACCTCCTTCATCTAGTACCTTAACACCAACTAACTGTGCTTGTGGTGCAACTCCAACATATGCATTATCTGGTGCTCCTGTTCCAGCTGTTATTCCAGCACAATGAGTACCATGACCTTGATCATCATAAGGGAATATTTCTGTCCCATTTTCTAATTCGGGAGTATTCACAGGATCATAAAATGCGATAATTTTTGGATCATTTGTTGAATTGTCATCATCTAAATCATCTAAACCAACATGCATTCCATCAATTCCTGTATCAATTATCGAAACTACACTACCTGCTCCTGTATATCCAGTATCTTGCCAGACTTGAGTGACACCATGACTTTCAACAACATGATCCATGGCAGTAGTCAGTCTTCCGTCTAATTCCACAAATACTACTCCTGGAAGCTCAACTAAATCATTTACATATTCTAACGGTATTCTACCTGCCATAGAATCAATTAAATGGTAACGAAATTGCGTCTGAAAATGTAATCTCTCCTCCAACATTAATTCATCTGCTTCTGTTGGAGTATGGTTAAAATCAACAATTACACTAATTGTGTTATCTTCATCTAACCAGCCGCCGCCACCTCCTCCTGCAGCTGCAAGAGGTATTGCATCATGTATTCGATCTCTGTTTAGATCCATATTCGTGGTTTCCCACCAAGGTATTTCTTGAGTTTCCACTTCAACTTCTTCTGTAGTTGGAGACATCGCAACAACAACTGGAGGGATTAAAAAAAGTAAAACAAAAATCAATGCGGTAGTTCGACTGTAGGACATAAGCGACATGCTATTGGAGATGGACTGTTTTTTAGAGATAACGGAATTATGTTATCACTAAAAATAAATGATAGTTTAAATCAGAGCATATTAACAAGGGTATTGTATGTCGATGAAAGAGGTATTTAATTCTAACTTTAAAATAAATATTTTATCCATAAAATGGTTTAAAAATATTAATTTTCAAAGATTTATCTACTCCCTAGCTGTGATTTATTTATCATGGAAATTCTTTTCTCACGGGATAAGAGCGCTCATGGTCGAAGAAAGTTTTAAACCTCTTGTTGATGTAATACTCCCTACATCATTCGTCCCGTTAGTTTTAATTCTTGTAGGTGTAATAGATCTCAGCATAGCATTTTTACTCATAGTTCGTAATCAGCCAGTAATTTTAGCCTATGCTGGACTATATCCTTTGATTCCTATGACATTGAAGTTTTTCGTTACCGGTGATTTAGGGTTATTTAGTAAATCTTTAATGATTACTTGTGCATCTATAGCTTTTCTAACAGTTCCAGTTAATTTTAGAATAACAGATTTTGAATTCAAAGATCGCCCATATTCAACTGGTACATTAGTTGGCGTTGTAGCTATATCGATTCTAATTACTATTGCATCCACTTTTGTAATTTATTTCCTTCAGAATACAGACAAAAATTACACTGTTATTGATTCTAGTGATGAAAATAACAACTGGAGACCTTTCAGTGTTGTAGCACCTATCGATACTGGGATTAACGTATATCATGATCATTTTCGAACAAATGAAACATATCCTCAAGAAGTTTTAGATGGTTTAGGAGTAAATAAATGGTGTAATTTAACATTTGAAGGTAGTTTTTCTGAACGTTACGAGGCGGACAGAGATACTTGTTGGGATAATTTAACGACCTCTGACATTGTTTACTTTCCTGGGACAAAAATCATTGGTACATCCCCCGATGGAGAAACTGATATTCATATTTTAGACGACCCCAATGATGGACATGGTACGGCAGTAACTGGTGCCGTTTTGGATGCAAATCCAGATGCAATAATCTTCTTTGTGGAAGGGTTCACTGATGCTGCTGTTTTAGCTGCTGCAGAACAACCATTAGTAGATATAATTACCACTTCTTTTGGCCCTATTGGATCTGTACCAGTACCCGGAATTGAAGATGCTACAAAATTTGCTGTCGTGACTAAGAAAAAAATTCATACAGGCGCTTCTGATAATACACCGAGCCCTGCAATTCAAGATAGTACCGCAGGACCGCCATGGAGTATCGGAATATCTGGGTACGCTGAAGAAGGTGATGATCAAAAAGAAACTATGAGCGGCTCTTATCCTGATGTCGCAGCAGATTGGACTCAAATTCTTCCGAATCATGACGATACTGACGGATATCACGAAACATCCGGTACAAGTTTTGCAACTCCTAGAACTGCAGGGCTTTTATCTAAAATAATTCAAACTTTAAGAAGCGAATTTAATGATTTTTCTGCTGGTGCTGATCCAACTTTCAGGAATGGTTTACTAGTTAACGGAACAATTGGAGAAAATCAAACTTTTGAATTAACAAATGATGATATTAGAAATGCTTTGAATCTATCTGGATGGTATCCGAGTTTTTCAACATGGGATCCTACTTCAGGAACTACACCAATGTCTCCGATTCTACCTTGCACACAGGTTGGTTGGGGTGTAGTAAATGAAAGTAATGTTATTCCAATGATAGAACATTTGAATGAAACAAATTTAATACCTGATAGACCTACTGACGTTGTCACATGTATGAATGCTAATCAACAGATTAGGGAAGCATATTGGACCTAATTTTGATATATTTATTGGTAAGACTCAAGTGTTTATTCTTTTTGGTGTGTGTATCCGATGTCGAACTCACCACACGTTCCAATGATTCCAACTGGTCAAAAATCAAGTTGGGATGCAGTAATAAACAATAGAATATTTGATGACTTAAACATAGAATCTAATGCAATATTACTAGATGTTTTAAGAGACTCTGTCGGAATGCTCGGAGTTAAGAGAGGATGTGATTTAGGAACATGTGGATGTTGTGCGGTATTAATTGATGGAGTGCCTAAGTTATCTTGCTTAACTCTAGCTGCAGAGACCAAAGGAAAACAAATTACTACTGTTGAAGGTTTAGCAAACGGATCACATTTACATCCTATCCAAAAAACATTTACCGAATGCGGCGGCAGCCAATGCGGATTTTGCACACCCGGCTTTCTTGTAGTTATCTCTGCGCTGCTTAACGAAAATTCAAATCCTAATGATAGAGAAATTAAAGATGCTATAGAAGGAAATCTATGTAGATGTACAGGGTATCAGCAAATTGTTGATTCAGTACATGCTGCTGCAGAAATTCTAAATTCAAATCAAAGCGTTAAAGATAACACTTGCGCTCAAGTAGATCCACACCCTGGAATTGATCGTACCACAGAATGAGGTTTTATCATGTCTAAAGACAAGGAAATCAAAGGATATAGACAACAACCTGGAAAAATTCCATTTGCAAAACCTGGAAGTGGAGGTAGAGAACCGTTCAGTAAACTTAGAGATTTAGAAATGATTCCTAAGAGTGAAGGAGGATATCGTGCTCAACCAAAAGGAAAAAATAGGCATGATCATCTACTAACTGGAAGTACTATCGGTAGAAGAACTCCTTTAGTAGATTCGAACTGGAAAGTAACTGGACAAGCAAAATATGGAGATGACATCAGACTACCTAACGAGTTGATAGGTCGGATACTAAGATCACCTCATCATTATGCTAGGATTCGTAGTATTGACACCAGTGAAGCAGAATCTATAAAAGGTGTATTAGCCGTAGAAACAGGTCAAAAACACACTGATTTATTTGGTGTTTTACCTGTAACTAAGGACGAACACGCAATGGCAGTAGATAAAGTCAGACATGTTGGTGATTTAGTAGCTTGTGTTGCAGCGGAAAATGAATCTATAGCATTAGAAGCATTGAGAAAAATCAAAGTGGATTATGAAGTTCTTAATCCAATAATTGATATGAAAAAAAGTTTGAAAGATGTTGAAGAACCAATTCATAACCGTGGAAAATATCACATTGGTAGGAGCAACGTTCAAAAACGTGTTTTTCAAGAGTTTGGAAATTTTGAGTCTGTCAAAAATCCTTATGTTTCATCTAAATCTAAATGGAAATATGCTGGAGTGAATCATGGATTTACGGAACCACATGCAGTCGTAGCTGATTGGGAACCTTCTGGTAGATTGACTCTATACACACCTCAACAGGTTCCACATTATGTTCACCGATCATTAGCTGATGTTCTTAAAATTCCTATGCATCAAATTAATGTCCATAGGACTTTTGTTGGCGGAGGTTTTGGAGGTAAATCAGATCCATTTCCACATGAAATGTGTGCAGCAATACTTGCAAGAAAAACTGGTAGACCTGTTAGAATAACATTCGATCGAGATGAGGTTTTTTATACTAACAGAGGTAGACATCCATCACATATTGAAATGAATTTACATGCTGATAAAGAGGGCAGAATTTGTGGAATTGAAACTGATGCCTTAATTGATGGTGGTGGATTTGCATCATTTGGACACGTTACCACTTATTACAACGGTGTTTTACATACAGCTCCTTATGAAATTGGTTCGTTTCATTACACTGGAGCAAGGGTATGGACAAATAAACCTGCATCTGGAGCCATGAGAGGCCATGGAGCGGTCAACAGCAGATGTGCAGTAGAATTAGGAATTGATGATATTTGTGAGCAATTAGAAGTTGACCCTATAACCTTCAGACTAGCAAATTTACTACCTCCTCATTCATCTACAATCACAGGCTTTAGGATAACAAGTATCGGAATGAGGGATTGTCTTGAAAAAGTAAGAGAAGCTTGTGACTGGGAACAAAAATTCAGAAAGTTGCCTTTCGGACATGGTATAGGAATAGGATGTGGATTTTTTATTTCTGGAAGCGGTTTACCTATTCACTGGGATCCAAATAAATTTCCACATGCCACAGTACACCTTAAGATTGATATGGACGGGGGAGTGACTATTCATACTGGTGCCGCAGATATTGGACAAGGCAGTGATACAGTAGTCGCTCAAAGTGTTTCTGAGGTACTCGGTTTACCAATTGAAATGATCAGGGTTAAATCGAGAGATTCTGACACCTCTCCTGTTGATTTGGGTTCATACAGTTCACGAGTTACTTTTATGAATGCTAATGCAGCAATTTCTGCTGCTATAAAAATTCGAGATGAATTGATTAAAGCTACTGCAGATATTTGCAATGTAGAAGAAAAATCTTTGGTTATTGGAGATCGAAGGATATATCAGAAAAAAGATCCTGCTGTCGGTGTATCTTATCTTGAAGCATTACACAAAGCACAAGAGGAACGAGGTGCATTGATAAGTTCTGGCGCATACAGAACCCCACCAATGGGAGGAGTTCACAAAGGTGCTGCAGCAGGTTTAGCTCCAGCTTACTCATTTTCTGCTTACGCAGCTGAAGTTAAAGTTGATGCTGAAACTGGAATTACCGAAGTAGTCAAGGTTTGGGCTGCACATGATTGTGGGAGAGCATTAAACCCTTTATCTGTAGAAGGGCAGATAATTGGATCTTGTCATATGGGACTAGGTCAAGTTTTGACTGAAGAAATGAGATATACAAAGAAAGGTAATTTGCTCAATCCTAATCTCTTAGAATATAAAATTCCGACAATCCATGAAATGCCAGAAGTAGTACCAATTATCGTTGAAAGTAATGACCCTGAAGGTCCATTTGGTGCAAAAGAAGCTGGAGAAGGTCCTCTACTGCCGATTCTTCCAGCGGTTTGTAATGCTGTTTATGATGCAATTGGAATTAGAACTAATGAATTACCGATAACACCTGACAAATTATACAAGTTGATAGAAAAGAAAGTAAGAAGTTTAAAATTAGATTCACCCCTAAATCTTCCAAACCCAAAATTAAATTATAGTAAATTGCAAAATACTCTTGAAGATAGAGCTGATAATCATAAGGTTAGAGACCAAGATAGAAAACTTGATCCCAAACGTGAACCATATTATAATGGAACTATCTTCGGAAAAGTTTCAACGATTCCTCCTGAAGAGCAAGATGAGCGATGGACCCTTTCAGTAACACCATCCGAAGAATATCTTGCTAATCCAAGACTCGCCGGAAGTGCTTGGAAACATGTAGAGGTTAGACATATGAAACGAGGTGATGAAACTTGAAATCACCTCCATTTAACCTATTTCAACCAACATCTATTGATGAGGCAATTGAAATATCGAAAAAATTTGTCCAAGAACAAGAAGATTTTGATTGGATTGCAGGTGGGACTGATTTACTACCCAATTATAAGTGGCACCTTAACACAAAACCAAATGTAATTTCTCTTGCATCAATCGAAGAGTTACATCGTTTAGATTCTGAACATATCGGCGCCATGGTGAGATTACATGACTTGGCAAAGTCAGAATTTGCACATCCCATCATAAGAAAAGCAGCCTCCAGTATTGCATCTGTACTAATAAGACAATCAGGAACTGTAGGTGGAAATATAGCTCTTGATACTAGGTGCTTTTGGTTTAATCAGGCTGAAGAATGGAGAAGAAGTATAGAATGGTGTCATAAATGTGATTGTGGTACCTCGGCAGATTGTAGAGTCATTCCAAATCAAAATGAATTATGTGTAGCTACATATCAGGCAGATTTAGCCCCGTCTTTACTAGTTTTAAATGCCAAAATACACTTATGCGGTCCAGAAGGAAGTAGAAATTTATTTTTATCTGAATTTTTTGAATTAGATGGAATTAAAAGAAATGTACTAAAACAAGGAGAAATAATTACTCATCTAACATTAGATAACGATATTAGTTCATGGTCTGGAGATTATCAGAAATTAAGCCTAAGAAAAAGTTGGGATTTCCCTGAGGCTGGAGTTGCTGTAGCTTGGAGACTATCAGATGAATCTAATAACGAAAATTTTGAGTTGAGAATAGCTACTACTGCACTAGAGTCTGTGCCAAGGCTGCATCAAAAATTAACCTCCGATGCATTGAAGAATAATTCTACTATTGATGAAATTGCTTCAAAACTTAAGAAAGATGTCAAGCCAGTAAATAACACTACTTTTCCTCCAAATTATAGGAAAAAAATGGTTGAAGTCTTATGTAAGAAGGCCTTGGGTGGTCTTAAAGGGGTGTTATGATTAGACTTAAAGCCGAAATCTGTATTTTAATTCTTTTAATATCTGTTTGCTCGGTTCAATCCGTTTCTGCACAACCAGATTTAGAGTTAGGTAGCTGGGATATTGGTTTCACAGAAGGAGAGAATATTACCAAAGAAATTAATGAGGATGGCGATATATCTGTACAATTTTGGGTTAGCAATGATTTCCCTTTTTCTATTGAAGTTTCATTTGATTTTGATGCTGCATTTGGTGCAAATTTTGATAATGGTGATGTAGAGACTATTTCGGCTGGTGCAAATGAAAGCTTTTCTGTAGAATTTTATGATGTTGATGTTTTGGCTTATCGTGCAGAGAAACGTGAAGCTTTTACAATTAAGGCCAATGTTGAGAGCTATCAAGGAGTACCAGCACTACTTGGTGATGAAAAGTCTATTTCAGGGGAACTTACAATTCCACATATTCGAGGTTTTGAAATTGACATATTAGATCTTGGTGGAGCAATGAATGCAGGCACAGAACTTGAGTTAAAACTTGAAATTAGGAATGTTGGAAATGATGTTGATTTAGTTGATGGAGCAAAATTTAATTCGAAAAGTTGCCCTCAACTTGAAGTGCCTAATATTGACACCCTAAATGAAGTTTCATTAGACGCACCGTTAGAGGGACAAACTGGTGTTAAATCAATCTCATTGACCCTGATCGCTCCAGAATCACACCCTACAAAAAATTGTGATTTAGAAATCGAAATAGGTTCCAAAGGTTCAATAAATGACGGAAAAGGAAGCATAGAAACAAGTGATGAAATAACTTTTGAAGTTAAGAAACTAAACCCTGAAGATGAAAAAGCCGAAGGTGACGCATCAAACTCCGGGTCAAATGGAGATAATGAGAAAGTCTCTAGAAATTTCATGCCTGGTTTTAGTTTAATTCTTACCATACAGGGTATTTTGTGCGCACTATTTGTAATGCGTAAAGAATAAATTTTTCCTGAAAGGATTAAATTTTTATTAAAAATAACTAGTTCACTTAGGTAACCTATTTGAAACCTGAATGTGTGGGACATACGTTAAACGGATTAGATAGGTGAAAAAATGACAGGTGCAGAAAATAAAATTAAATTAGAGTCAGCACTTTTTTTGGGATTCGTAATAACACTACTGCTATCATTCGTTCTCATATCAATTTTTTCATCAGGAAAAGATACTCTTTACAGTGCATATGTTAAAGATGAAAATTCTAAGAATATACAATGGAGACAATTAGACATCATGGCTTCAGATTTAAGTTCTTCAACACCGAGATATCTGGATCAAGGATACAATGTTGCAAACACCATGTCTACACCAATGTTGGTGAATGACTGGAAAGAACCACACAGAACAATGTTACTTATTGTTGCTCCTGAAAAACCAATTACTGTAACAGAGGCTGATGCTGTTTATGACTTTGTCACCAATAAAGGTGGAAAAGTAATTGTTGCTTCAAATAATTCTAACGCCCAAGTTGTTGCTGAAAAATTTGGTGTTCAATACAAAGACGCTACAGGAGGTTTACTAGATGGACAAAATTACTACTCTGTAAAAAATCTATCCAGCGGAAAAATTAGTGAGAATCAAGACCAGCAAAATATTTGGGCATTGGCCAGCGTTCAAAAAGAAGTTCAAGAAAAAAACAGAGGTTGCAATGCAGAACAATCAGCTCAATATGAAGAAGGAATTAATTCCTGCGTTATGCCTATAATGTTTGATATGCCTACCGCAATCCAAGTATTAACTTCTGGTGAAGGTGAAAGTGAAGATCAAAGTTCAAAAGATTATGTTGAAAGAAATATACATATTCTAGCCTCAGCTTCTCCTGCCGCTTTTTTGGATAATGCTGGAGATAGAAATATTGATTCGCCTGAAAATCAAATCCTTGGGCCTGGAGAAAATGGACTAATTGTTAGGATAGATTATCCTAATCAAAAAGCGATTGATATGCCAGAACTAGGTACTTATGAAGAAGTTGATGTTACAGGTTCCATTGTTTTCGTTGCCGGTCAAAGTGCTTTTGCAAATTATCTATGGAATTCTAATGAAGCCGAAGAAACTGGAAGAACATCATTTTGTTTGCATCTTGGTATTGATTCAAGACCTTGTTGGACATCACAAATAAAAAGTGGTCCTAGTGATTGGCAAGGTAACAGTGCTTATTTTCAAACATTAATATTTGATATGATGGAATTCGATAATCAAGACCTTTCAAATGTAATTACTTCTCAACCCAGCCAATTTAATATCGTATTTGATGAAAGCAGACATTCTTCAAGTCCTATAGTTGAACCTTTTTCTGCAGCCATGAGTACAATCGTATTACTCACTTCTGACACGTGGCTAAAATGGTTGATATTACTCAATATGATCGCACTTCTCGCAATATCTGTAATGGTTGTTCCAGACAAAGAAAATTGGAGACATGTATTTGATTTAACACGATTCAGAGAAAGGCCTAAGAAAGTGAAGGCTGATGATCATCATCGAAGAATTAAGGAAGCTTTAATGAGTAAAGTGAGATTATTTCACGATCTAACTAGAGACGAAATGGCTATGAAGACTCCTGCTGAAGTTCAGAGTATGATAAAAGAACCAAGACTCGTCGAATTAGCTTTTTCTAGGAATCGCACATATACCCCAGACGAACTCCGCGAACTAATGCGAACCATCCGACGATGGGATAAATGAAAAAAAGGAGGAAAAAAAAATGCAACAAACACCACCAGGAATGCCAACTCAAGGAATGCCAGCTCCGCCGATGCCAGCCGCACCAATGCCAGCTCCGCCGATGCCAGCTGCACCAATGCCAGCTGCACCAATGCCAGCTGCACCAATGCCAACTGCACCAATGCCAGCTGCACCAATGCCAGCTGCACCGGTTCAACCAAAACATCAGAGCAGCCCTGAGGTCCGTGAGAGGTTAAAAGCTGTTGGTGCAATTTCGCAAGCTCTATCGGCCGAAGTGCAAAAAGTAATTATTGGTAAATCACATGTTATTGATAATGTTATGATTAACATTCTTTCTAATGGGAATTTACTCTTTGAAGATTATCCTGGTTTAGCTAAAACATTAATGACAAATACCTTTGCTGACGCATTGGGTTGTGATTTCAAGCGTGTGCAATTTACACCAGATTTGCTTCCAGCAGATATCACTGGAACTAATATTTATGATGCCAAAAAAGGAGAATTTACATTCAAACCTGGACCTTTGTTTTGTAACCTTTTATTAGCTGATGAAATCAATCGTGCCCCTCCAAAAACACAAGCTGCACTACTTGAAGCAATGCAAGAAAAACAAGTTACAATTGGAACTGTAACACATAAATTACCAGCTCCATTTATTGTAATGGCTACTCAAAATCCAGTAGAACAAGAGGGTACATACCCTCTTCCTGAAGCGCAGTTAGATCGTTTCATGTTCAAAATGAGTGTTGGATATCCAGACCGGGCTGATGAAGATGAAATTTTATCAAGGCGGATAACCAGAAAGAAAGATAGTGTTGATGTTCAAGTTATTACAGATCCTCAAAGAGTAATTGCTATGCAGCAAGCATGCGAAGACGTTTATCTAGATCCTGCACTAAGAATGTATATGGTAGAACTTGTTTCAAGAACTCGTGAAGATCCAAGAGTGCTAGTTGGATCATCTCCAAGGGGTTCACAAGCATTATTGAAAACTGCACGTGCTGCTGCCGCAATGAGAGGGAGGGACTTCGTAACTCCTGATGATATTAAATCCGTCGCAACTTTAGCTATTTCACATAGAATTATTCTAAAACCAGAACATCAGATAAAAGGTCTTGAACCAAGTGAGGTAGTTCAAACTATCCTTAGAGAAGTTCCAGTACCGACAGTATAATCTTTTGATTTAATGAGGTTTTTGTATGGCATGGAGTCGCAAATCTGCAATGTTTGCGAGTCTTGCTTTAGCAATGTATCTTCTGGGCTTAACTCTTAGAAATCAGCAACTAGTATCAGTGGCAGTAGTTATTTTCGTTTTTTTAACATATGCTGCATTATTTAGTGGTCATGCTGATGTTGCAGCTAGTGGGAAAAGAGCCAATGAATGGGAAGGAGAAGAGGGTATTGCTTTTTCAAATATTGTAGCAATGAGAAAATTATCCTCTGCAAGACTATTTGAAGATGGAGAAGTAAAAATAACGTTGAGGGTACAAAATAAAAGTGCTCTTTCAAAAATTGTAGAAGTTAGAGACAGAGTACCAGAAGTTATGAGAATTAAAGAAGGTGCTAACTACATCATCATGGAATTAGGACCTCGAAGAGAGACTTTTATTGAATATACAATTGAAACTCCATTGCGTGGATTTTACACCATAGGCCCTGTTTCAATAAGAATGCAGGACACATTCGGAATGTTTCACAAGGAAAAAGAAGTTCAAGTTTATGATGATTTTCTGGTTTTTCCAAAAATGGAAGATCTTAAAGACACTTTTGTAAAAAGTAAGGTCCCAAAAATTTTTACTGGTGCCGTCAATATTAGACAACCAGGCCCTGGTTCTGAATTCTATTCATTAAGAGAATATTTCCAAGGAGATGAATTTAGATCGATTAATTGGAAAGCTTATGCAAGATCCGGAAAATTAATGATTAACGAAAGAGAAAGAGACGCTGTAAGTGACATTATTCTGATTGTAGACAGTAGAGCAGTAGCTGAGACTGGCCCAGTAAGTAGAAATGCTCTTGTATACTCAACCAGAGCAGCAGCAAGTCTTGCTAAATATTTTTTATCACGTAGAGATTCTGTAGGTTTAGTTGTATATGGTGACGAAATAATAAGCGTTGATAGAGATACTGGAAAGAAACAACTATACGTCTTACTAACAAAATTAGCTGGTGCAATGGCAAAGGGCGAAGTTCCTCTACAAGTAGTTGTGAATAGAATTTTACCACATATAAACAAAGGAAGTCCTATTATTGTTTTATCCAATCTAGAATCTGACCCCACAATAGTTAATGCTCTCAGGGATATGAGAGCAAGAAATTTTGATGTTACTGTACTCTCTCCATCTAGTTTAGAATTTGAATTTGACGCTAGAAGGTTAGATTCTATAGGATATGAAGTTTTAAAGACTGAGAGAGATGTATTAATCTCCGAACTTCGCTCTCTAGGGGTGTTTATTTGTGATTGGGAGCCTGATATGTTACTATCAACCGCACTTGCAGGTGCAAGAGGTTTCTGAGGTGAAAAAATGGTTACTTCAAACAATCAACCTCAAATCCCAAATCAAAATAATTCTACATCCCACCTTTATGATGGAAAAACTGTTCGAGCGGCTGCTCCAAGTAGGAAAAAAGCTGCGGGTTCACTTAAATCTAGTACAGAAATACCAAAAGATGCCATTCCTGATGTACAAATACCTTCATTTGTAGAGAGTTTACTTGGTGGACCAATTGTGCCAAAAATTAAGTTTTTACCTCCAGATAAAATTGTAAAAAATCTACAACTATTCTCATATGGAATTTTAATGATTTTAACATTTTTAACATTTTTAACCACTCCATCAAGCGGTACTGTTTGGCAGAGTATTATTGGTACAGGGGTTATTACTGATTCTATACATTTGATAATTTTAACATCTGCTGGATTGGCTGGGCTCTATTCAATTAAAGTGAGAGATCCAAGATGGATGCTTGCTTCTTATCTTTTATTCATCTTTTTCGGACTTCGCTTTGCATCCAGTCAAGTTACTTTAGCTTGGGGTAGTGGGGATGGAGACGTTTTTGATTTAGATAAAAATACATGGATGGAAATGTTTTTGGTTGTTTTATATGCTGTAAGTTTAGTTATGTACTTAGAACTAACTAATTCAGTAATTAGATTTAGTATGCTTGATACCAGCATTAAGACCAATGAAGTTTATGTAATGAACGTCAAAAACATCGTCAAAAAATATTACAAGAGTATAATTATCAATCCTATTGTTGCAGGCATTCTAGCGACTTTAGTACTCTCTATTAACACAATTATACCTTACTTTATTGGTTGGTTTTCATCTGAAACAGCGTTAAGATTAGAAAACAGTGTAGAACTAATTAGCGTTTATGGTGTGGCCATAGGTAGTTTAGTTGTATTTGGAATTGTAGGTTTATTATTTGCTATTAATCTCCCATTAAGAATCCAAAAATACCGAGAAAAAGAAAAAGTAAAAGAATTAAAATCTTAAACTGTTACTCGCTTTCATCGAAAGAAGGAAGTATTAATGATCTAGAACCAGCATTTTTACGATGTCTATCCTCTACTATTTGCATTTTATTCCTTACTCTAGTAAATAAAAACCTAAAACCAATATATAGAGCAACGATATTAAATATTAATAAAAAGATTTCTGTTGAGCCCCAATTTAGTTCATCAGTCATTTATTGACCTCATTTATCTTGATAATGTGTCCAACGGCCAGTTTGCTTATTAAAGAATAAACCTGCTTTCTTCATCCATTTATTGAATTTAGTTGCTCCAGCTCCTGTTCTCAAGATGAAATCTTCTCGATCTTCTTGTGCTTGAATGTAACCTTTGGCGCCTAGAGTTTGATCTATCCAATCGTTTATCGACATTAGTCCCGCACTCATTGTACTTGCTTTTGCTGCCTCAGCCATAGCATCTGCGGTCGCACCAGTTTTTTTGAGATCTCTTTGAATTAACTGTTCAATTGATTCGTAATTAGAAGCTGCTGGCTTAGGAGGAACCGCATCTCTGGGAGACTTCCCCTCAATGATACTGATTCTGTTTCCATTAGTATTTCTATTATCTACGACATTAGCTAATTGTGAACTAAAAGTTTCTTCACACTCATAACAAATAAATGACCAATCATCTAAATTATCCATATTTCTCGAACTTCTAGGATCTAATTCATCTCCACAATGTGGACATTCATGTAAAATCATTAAAGGTATCCTTTTTCTTCTAAAATCTACTAAGTCTTGAGGTAAACCGTCCAATGCTAACAATTCCCAATCTCTGGCTGCTTCCATATTTCTAGTTTCAAATTGATCACGAAGCTTTACTTTTTGATCATCTTTCGTCTCGTCATCTAAATTATTTGCAAGTTTTATCAGCAATTCACAGGTTTTCCCCAAACGATTCATAACAATTTTGTCAGCTCGATATTTTTCTACCTTCGCTAATTTTAGACGTTCTAATTCTTCTTCTAAATCAGCTAAAATATCTTTTTGTTGTCGTTTAAATCTCTCTTCCTCTATTTTATCCATCTTCTTTTTATCAGATGTTAGTACTTTGGAAAGATATCTTTGCCTACCTTGACTAGACGGCTCAGCAGAAATGACTGATAATACCGATTCTGCTACCTTTTTCTTTAAACCATAATTATCAGTTAAAGTTTCAATTGTAATTTTTTTTAAATCACCGATTTTTAAACCCGCGTCTGCTAAAGTCATAGAGGTTGTTTCATCAATCCCTCTACGTAATAATGCCAAATATGTATCCTTCTTTGCCATGGCTTAACCCCTCCCCCTTAACAAGCCCAAAAGTCATTCATATGTTAAGTCGATGTTTGATAAAAATTTTTAAAATGGTCAATTTGGGCCGAAAATTCTATCCAATCCATCAATGAAAGTTCTTCTGGACGACAGTCAGAAAAAAATTCTCTCATTGATAAAAATGCTTTATTAATTATTTTTTCCCAATCTTTAGGGTTGAATCCATGTCTAATTTTTAATTTAGTTGGCTGCCTTCTTAGAGTGTTGCGTAATTTTTTTCTACGTTGATTAAAACTAGTAAATGATATTGCCTTGATTAGCCTTACAGATGGCGTCTTGAGATTCTTACTTTTAAGGAATGATTTGACTTTTTCAGAATTTAGTAAATCTCTTCTCTTTAGATGAACTAACCTACTATGTACTTTTGGTTGAGGCATGAAACTAGATGGTGGAATTTTTATTCCTAGTGTAATGTCCCAATCTAATGAAACAGATATCCATAATGGGCCTCTGTTTGAAATAAATTTCCCAACATAGATTCTTTGTGCAAACTCTTCTTGAAACATAAAAATACAATTTTTTAAGTTATTATCATTGTAAACTATATGAGAAATTTTTTCTAATAAAGGACTAGAAATTTGATAAGGAATATTCGCAATAATATCAGTAATTCCATTAGGCCACTTCAAATCTAAAACATCACCATTAATTAATTCTAAATTCCCGGATTCTATTTCTTTTCTAAAAATTTGGGATATATGTTTACAAACTAAATTATCAATTTCAACTCCAACCACCTTATTTTCTGATTCGAGTAACTTTTGAGTTAATGCACCAGGACCTAACCCTATTTCTAAGATTTTACAGTTGTTTTTTTTTTCTAATTGTGCTAGTTCATATATTGAGTTAATGACTTTATCATCTATTATAAAGTTCTGTCCGAGCGACCTTTTTGGAGATGATGAAGCTAAAAAAATCTCAGCTAATTGTCTAGATGTGTACACGTTTCTCAGACTGCACCAATATTCTGCTTAACAATATCTAAGATCATCTCTATTTCAGTGGATTCTAGGGAAATTCTTCGACTTGCAAGTATAGCTCTAACTTCATTAGTGTTGAGTGGCATAACTTCGGCTAATTTCGCTGCTATTTCAGGATATTTAGAAATACTTTCAATTTCTAAAAAAAGATTTAACATATCTTGAAATACTTGGGATTGTGTTTTATACCCATTACGTAAATCACTTGCAGACCACTCTGCATGTTGTAATGCCATTTTTTGTTCGTATGTCAAAAACCCTCTGCGACTTTGAGTCTCAATTAAGGCGTCTCTGACAAGTGCATAATCAATATAATCATCTACCATAATACTCACATCTTATTTAACATGTCGAAGGTGTTCGGGCCGAGCGACCACTGTCTTAGTTTTGTTCCCATCTTTGACGGTTACTACCCAAGCAGAACCTTGTTTTCCCGAAATCTTGCCAGTTTTACCTTGAAATCTACGGTTAGGCATTCCTTTTTGTTGCCCTCCATCTATGACAATAGCTACATTATCTCCTTGTTCATATTGATGAATTACTCTTGAGATATTAAGTCTGCTTCGCTCTGATTTACTACGACTGGCAATAAACCTTGTACCCTGACGCTGCCCCTTAGATTTCTTCATGTAATCTCCCCTCTCCATAAACTGGTGCATCGTTGCCACCAGCCCACCTATAATAAGTCAATCGCCTAATTCGAATGTATGTCAAGTACATCCAACCATTCTACTTTGCACTCTAAATCGAGTAAACCCGCAACAGAAGGAATAGTTCTACCATTGTCAGACGTCACCAATTCCTTGATGTAAGTTCCAGACTGGGCCTTTAATTTAAATTCTACTGTATCCTCGTTAACCATTATGTCGTATAAATCTACAACCTTGCGCTTTCTTATCTTATCTGCTCTACGGTGAGATACTCTTTCAGGTGTTCTTTGACTAAGTTCAACGCCACTGAGCTCTGAAATTTTGCTAATTATTTCTTCATCTGATAATGGGTAATCAATTTCATTATTTTCTTCATCCGTTTCTTTAATCAATTTAAAACAAATGTGATAAGACTTGTCAGCAGCTGCATCTTTAACTCTAACCACCTCTGATTTGTTTGAAATTCTAAGTGGTTTGATTACAATTTTTCCTGACGCTTTTTTGTTGACTAATTCTGTCAGCCTTAGTAAATCTGCATTTCTCTTTTTTGGATTTTTTAATTCTATGACAGTAGGTCGTCCATCTCCAAGACAACGAACATCAATATCTTCGCGTCCCATTGAGTGAGTAGAATGTGAATCTGCTGAAAAAATGTCTAACATTGGGTCTGCAATTAATGACTGTACGGATTCTGCGTACTGTAGACCTGTCTCATTACATTTCTCACAACCTCTTCCTTTACAGGTTCTACAATTCCAATGTGTCTGTGGTAGGCCTCTTTCAAATTTACAATATCTAGTGTACAAATATAATGATCGGCAATCGATTTTTACAGACAGTGTCAAACAATCTATGAGAACTAGAATTTCTGGATTTTTATTTACAATCTCAATCCCATTTATTGAAATTCTTAATAGTTTAGATAGCTCAGATGACAAACCTTGTTTTAAACTTAAACTGTTTCTTGCCCCATAACTATTACGAATTAATTCCTCAGAATTAACCAAGTCTCCTGGTAATTGAAATCCTAATTGTAATGTAGAAAATTCGTATCCATCTAAAGCCGATATTAATCTTGAAGATATTAATTCAATTTCTGAGAATAAGTCTTCACACAAAGGGCAACATTCTTGTTCAACCTCTTTACAAATTTTTTGATTTTTTAGAATATTTTTTCTAATTTCCTGACCAGCTTCTTCTGTCGATTTATTTAATAGAGAAACTCCTCCAATTCTACCCAAACAATAATCGCAACATCCTAATTTGATTAAGTGTAATTGACCACTACCAGACGGTGCGGGAGTTATTTCATAATTTTCCTCCATGTAATCTAAAGCTTCGTTATCAACCACAGCTCCATGAAATTCATCTACTTCCCAATTATTAGATTCACTGCCATATTGTGCTGAAGAATAATTTGTCCAATCATCATCTTTGTCACTTTCTGCCAAAATCAACACCAACTGTTATTGTCGGGTGAACCCACACAAGAACACGTTTGGTAGAACAAATATCTATTAATGATTTCCAGCATGAATTATTCTTCTTCATGATATCTGTCTAAGAGACAAATCGCGGAGGTAGTAATTATTAATGCTGCAATTAATGATAACCCAATCATTGCTGCAGAATAAAACCCAAATAAATTAAACACGCCCATGGGAGATAAAGTAATTACAAGAAAGCCCATAATATCAGACGCTGCAGCTCCAAATAATGCAATTCCAGATGTGCTAGAAACATTCTGTAGACTAATTGATGTAGATTTATTTTTATTTTTCTGTTTTTCTTCTCTATAGCGTTCGGTAACATGAATGCAGTAGTCTATACCCACTCCAAGTGATAATGACGAAATTACCAAGGTAATTACATTCAAACTATCACCCATCAAATAAATGAAACCATATAACCAAATAACTACTAAGACAATGGGTATTGTTGTTAGTAGTGACTGCTTAAACGAACGAAATCCTATCCACAATGAACCTAATACTAAAAATATCCCAAATAATAAGGATTTCTGAAATTCTCCTTCAAATTTCTCTGAAGCAACTGCTCTAGAAACTGGTTCTCCACATGGAATAACCCAGCTCACTGGATAATCGGGATCTAAATATGTAGCTTCTAGACTTGATTGATCTCCTCCAAGTCTACTGAGATTTGTGAAAGGACTAGAATCTCTCATTAACTCATCAAGAAATAAGCCGACTGCTGGAAAATTCTCTGCTTGCCTTATTCCATACCTCATGACCATGTGAGTGAATTTTGGCTCGATTCCATTTGTAGTTAACCAAGGTCTAGTTGGATCAATTTCATCATTGGTGTAGATATACAATTCTACAACTGATTTTGGTATTGAAGCACCTTGTAAGTGTGTCGCACTACTTTCGGGTACTCCGTAAACATAAGCAAAACCAAAGAAAAACGCTAAACACCCCCTGTCTCTAAAATCAGGATAATTAAAATTCAATAAACTAGGATTACTTGCAATTTGTAGTGGATCTAGTTCCATCTCTTTAGGTAATAATTTTTGTAAAAAACTAAGACCACTTTCATCTGATAGATTTAAACTAGAGCAACCCACTCCATTTTCTTCAGCACTAGTATTCCAACCAACATTTTCAAATGGGGTTATGTTAAACAACATTGATGCTAACGTACCAACTACAATTTCATCAATTGCATTTAAGTCCGAGTTATTATTGGCATCTTTTGAAATTTTATCTGCGATTTCTCCATCCGGCCCCATAACATCAATATTCTCTCTAAATTCAGGTATTCCACCTAATACCTTAGGATTTAACATATCTCCTTCAATGAGTAATGCTGCTTGCTCTCCTTCTGTTGGAAATCTATCAAGAACTATTCCAACTCCAACAGAAAAATCTGCTTGTGGGTCTAACATATCATCAACCTCGAAATCTCCTTCTAGAGACATCATTCCGAACAAAGAAGGAATTGTTATTAATAAAGCCAAAATCAAGATCACCAATGATTTCTTACCCTCTGTAACGAATTTTGTAAATTTCTTTAACAGATCCCCAATTCCGTCACTACTGAGCTTTCTTTCAGGAATTAATTTTTCTCTACTGTCTAGATACTGATCGATACTTAGTCTGACTAACGGCACCCAAATTCCAGTCAAAATAAATGCTGCAAATACGCCAGCAGCGGCTTCGATTCCGAAACTTCTTAGTGCTGGAATATCTGAAATTAAATTTGAACCAAAAGCAACTATTGTAGTTAAAGAAGTTAACAAAATTGCTCTACCAACTCTATCCAAGGTTATTTGTGTGGAAGTAAAGATGTCTTTTGAATTTCTTCTTTCCTCTTTGTACCTGTGAAGTACGTGCAACGAATCGTCAATACCTAGAGCAATAATTAGTATTGGTAATAAATTAGAGAATTGTGACCTAAATATCAATGATAAGCCAAACAAGTTTCCAATGGATGAAATCCAACCAATAAACCCTTGCATCCAAACCAACGATAGACCCAATGCAAACATTACTAACATTACATCAGTATATCTTCTGAGTGAAATCCATAAAAAAATACTAATAATCAGGAGCATTAAAATTATCAAACCGATGCTCGATTGCATTTCACGATTCACTTCAACATTTATTCCTGTTGGGCCTAATAATAACGATACAGTTGAATTATCAGTTTTTCTAATCTCTCCTTCTAAAGCTAAAAGAGTCCATTCAAATGCACATGGACTACCCTCCTCGGATAATAATTTACACTCCTCTGCAGTATATTTCGGGGGATTAATAATCAACTCACCATCGTTTAATAAATATCCACCGATACTAATTTTTCCATCTATTAACCCAAGGCTTTTTTCTTGATGTGCGTCCTTCCAAATAAATGTCCATCCATCATCTTCTAAAGATATCTTGTCTAAATGTACCAAAACCCAAGTAGAACTAGCGGTCCATCTACCTTTGACTAAAAAATCTTTATTTGTTATGTCACCATCCAAAGGCCCAAAAACGTTTGAAGTGCTATCCTGTACAAATGTCCTATCGCTTGATAACCAACGAATAAAGTTTCCATTAGAATTTAGAATGATTCTATTAACTGCCAAATCTATGTGAGCTTGGGTTAAATTCAAATCATCAAATTTTAAACATTCTAAATCACCACAATTTGTCCAGTTAGTAGCGGGAGGAATCAAGTTACCATAGATGTCTATCGTAGGGTTAGTCATGTAACTATCACCATTCATAAATGTCCTAAGATGGTTAGGAATTGAAAGAATACCATCACTTTGTGAACCAACTACATCATTGACCATTGGAGTTATATAATCTGCGATTAGGTTAAGTTCAATAACATCTGATTTTAATGATATTTCTCTTAAAACAGTTAGATTTAGTATTCCTCCTTTAGGTTCTTTAATTCCATTGTTTGGGTCAAACGGTAAAATTTCCTCAGACTGAGGTAATTTACTGTAATCAAAATTTCCGTTTTCTAAAACTCTTTCCTCAGTCGGATAACCAGAACCTACAAGACTAGGATCTCTTACTGTTACGATAAATGCAAATAACTCACTTGAGGTAGATAATTCTTGATTTACAAATTCTTCAGCCGCAATTTCATCCGCTTCAATATTGTAAGCTTCTAAGTCAATGGGTTCAAGAGCTTGGATTGCGCTAGGAAGTAGTAAAATTGACAGTATTAAAACCACTAAATGTACTTTATTTTTTCTTGGGATCAAAAAGTTTGCGAGTCGTGAAAAGTACCTTTCGTTACTATTGGTCCGACTCATGAATTAATGTGAAAGATTACTGTTGATAATGTTGTGTATTCAAATTGAGAATTTTAGACGAATCTAGAATATATTTTGGAGGTTTGTTTTAAATGTCTTTGTTAATTGGCACCTATGCTGAGGATTGATTTATGGCAGAATTTGAAGCTGATAATGAACAACGTAAGTTTGAAGACACCGTTCAAGAATGGCAAGATTCTATTGAATCTAACGTTCGAAAAATTGGAAAAGGTTCATGGGCAAGAATTTTACGAATGGCCAGAAAACCATCAAATAAAGAATTAAAACAAACAATCTATGTTTGTGGAATAGGCATGATAGTTCTCGGTTTCATTGGATTTGTAATGCTTGTCATTATGGATAACTTCCTTCCTTGGATATTTAATTCATTGATGAATTGAGTTGAGTTGATAATATGACTGATAGTTACGTTGCTTTTGTGAGACACGGTGAAAAATTATTGCTCCTAAAGAGAGCAAGCGAAGAATTTACAGGACAATGGGACGGTGTTTTTGATTATGGGAATGGCCATGATGAAGATGCTGTGCTGAAGAGGGTTTCAGACTCTACTGGAATTTCATTAGACGATTTAATATTTGTTAGAGCTGCAGAAAATGCAAGATATATCGAAATTGGTAACAGAATCTCCGACATCACACCTGTTTTAGTAATTAGTGAAACTGAAAATATAACACCGTCTACCATTTATGACGATTACGTGTGGGTAGATCCAGGAGATATCGCTTGGGAATCAAGAGAAAAACACAATTCTAGGACTTTATGCTACACTGATTTACAAGTAGATGGTTCAGATCAATGGTTGATTGAGATGTATGGAGATGTAGGTTCATGTCTTTACATTGTTAAAACTGCAATTGGTTCTGAGAAAAAAGTTGCTGAGGAGATGCATGCCAGATTATCAGGAACAGGTAGTCTACAAAGTGCTTTAGGAGAAATCTTCAGCGTACTCCACCCAACTCAGATGAGAGGTTACGTTTTTGTTGAAGCCAGTGCTAAGCACCATGTAGAGAAATTAATTGGTAGGGTGGGAGGAAAAGATAGATCTAGTAGAGGTGTTGTTAATACTACTCCACTTAAGAATGCAAAAGGTGTTCTTGGTGCAGAAGTGCCACTACAAGATGTATTACCGTATCTAGAACCAAAATCTGCTACTACTGGAATTGATATCGGTTGTTTAGTCGAGATTGTTAGTGGTGCATTTAAGGGTGAAAAAGCCAGAGTCTTATCTGTTGCTGACACTAAAGAAGAAATCTCAATGGAACTATATGAAGCTGATATTCCTATGACTTTAAACATGCGTGCAGACCATGTTAGGGTTATTGAGAGAATAGGTTGACCAATGACCGCGATTAAATAGGGGAAGTAGGTCGCAGGGTCGCTACAGAAAGTGATATCATGTCAGATAACTGGACCAGTCGTAGAATCCGTAAAGCACTTGGTGTGAAAAAGTGTAACGGAAGTTGGGATGCTGCTGTAGAAGAATTAACGATGGATCAAATTATCTCAATTGCTAAAGAAAAAAGTCCTGACCTAACTGGAGCCAACTTATATTCAATGGCAAGAGAAGTTATTGGAACGTGCCAATCTATGAGAGTTTGTGTAGATGGGATGAGACCTAAAAAAGTCATCCAAGCAATGGATGCAGGAGACTATAAAGAGAAATTCAATTAATTATCCACGAATTGCGGGAGAGGAAAACCTCGCAGACCGCAGAGGTGAAATATATGGAAGAAAAAATAAATCAAGCATTGAAGACCGCTTTGGAATCTGCTCCTGAGCGTAAATTTACGGAATCTGTGGAATTGTCATTTACTCTAAGAGATGTAGATCTAAAAATTCCTACTAACCGTGTTCAAGAAGAAATTAGACTACCCAACGGCCGTGGAAAAGAGATAAAAATCGCCATGTTCGCTGCTGGAGAATCAGCAACCAAAGCGAAGAAAGGAAATATTCACATCATAGACCCTTCAACTATAGAAGATTTAGGTGGAAACAAAAGTTCTGCTAAAAAACTCGCAAATAAGTACGATTACTTTTTATCAGAAGTACCTCATATGGGATTAGTAGGTCGTTTTCTAGGTGTTGTATTAGGACCAAGAGGTAAAATGCCTCGTCCCGTACCTCCAACAATTGACCCTACCATGATGGCCGCAGGTTTGAGGAATACTGTTGTCGTTCGAAGTCGAGATAAAATGACATTCCATGTTCCTGTTGGAACTAGATCTCAATCAGAAGAAGAGTTAATGGAAAATGTAATGACTGTCTACAACAGAGTGACCTCGAAACTAGAAAGAGGAATTGGAAACATTAGGTCTCTGTATATCAAGACATCAATGGGTCCTTCAGTTCCAGTGGAGGTGATTAACTGATGATTGCAAAAGCAGCACCTTGGAAAAAAGGCACAATTTCAAAACTTGCAGAAGATTTATCCAGAGGTGGCACAATAGCAATAATCGACATTCATGGTATTCCAGCAGATGCAATGCTTGGGATGAGAAAATCACTAAGGGATTCAATGTCAATTAGAGTGGCTAAAAAGAAACTTATGACTAGAGCTTGGAATGAGGCAAAACTTGACACTGACGTTCTGTTTGAAATGTTCGGAAATGCAGTACAACCCGCATTGGTTCAAACTACCGAGTTCGATAGCTTTACTTTATTTTCGGAGCTTAAAAAAACTGAAGCTGGTAGAGCTGCAAAACCAGGAGATATAGCTCCAAAAGACATTATTGTTGAAAAGCAGGACACAGGGATGGCTCCTGGGCCTATAGTTGGTGATTTGAATTCAATAGGAATACCTGCAAAAATTATGAAAGGTTCTGTTCACATTCAAAAAGATACTGTAGCTATTAAAGAAGGAGAGGTTTTTGAGGGTGAATTAGGTATTATGCTATCCAAATTAGGTATAAACCCTATAGTTACAGGTTTAAAAGTTATTTCTACCTATGAAAATGGCATTAAATTCTCCCCTGACATTCTAGATATCGACTTTGATGAATTCCGTACTAAAGTGGTTGGCGGAGTATCTGCCACATTCAACTTAGCTTGTAATTTAGGCTGGATGACAAATGTTACAATGCCGACATTGCTATCTAAGGCTTCGTCTGAAGCGCTAAATGTTGCTGTTGAAGCGGAGGTAATTAATCACAAGACTTTACCTCTATTCATTGGAAGAGCAAATGTATCAATGCTAGGAT
>MDTD01086643.1_pt1 | contig 30772 bp, 35 predicted proteins | sample 811221 | NCBI WGS metagenome assembly MDTD01 (sample SAMN05326646, study PRJNA326480) | marine metagenome | isolation source: seawater | place: Pacific Ocean: South West | collected 2011 | reverse complement strand
TGTGAAGCGGTGTTATATTACAAAAATGAGATGAATCAAGGCTTATATTGATAAGAAAACCCAGCAAAATCAACCTTTATTTGCTACTTTCAATTGCAAAGACAAACTTATTTTTGTATATGAAAGCTTACTAATGTTTAAACCGAAATATAGCTATTTATCGATTCTTCAGGCTTTAAAGTCTAAATTCAAGATTGCTGTCACAAATCTTTCTAACCTAAATATGTTAAGAGCTAAACTTAAAACAGGACTTTATAGTTTTTCGGTTTTTCAAAAAAAATACATTGTTTATTTTTTGGGTTTAATAGTGTTTTTTGGTTTTTATATTTTTATAGTAACTCAATTCAAATATTATAATAAATTAAAAGAGAATAATTTTAAATCTTTTTTGAATTCTACAGAATTTAATGATTTGAAAAAGGGTTTTATCGGGAGCCTAAGATCTCCGTATAAAGAGTACAATTATGTTATTAAAAATAACGACACCATTGAGAAAATACTAAAAGGGTACGATGTTGAAGACAAGGACTTAAAAAATCTCTCTGTAAAACTAAAAGAAAAAAAGTTATCAGATATTTTTTCAGGCACAGAAATAAGTATAATTCTGAAAGAAGTTGAGGGAGAGAACAAAATTGTAAGCATCTTTTATCCAGTATCAGAGGTTAAATCAATAGAAATTAAAAAAGAGAAGGATGAATTTAATGTATCTGAAAATATCTTACAATTAGATAAAATAGAAGTAGTCAAGTCAAATATAATAAAAAATAATTTATATAGTGCTGCCATAGAAGCTGGTATTGAACCAAACATAATAATTGATTTTGCAAGTATTTATGGTTTTGAAGTAGATTTTCAAAGAGATATAAGAACTGGCGACAAATTTGAAGTTTATTATGAAAAATATTTAGATGAAAATAAAGTTACTAGAAAAACGGGAAAAATAATTTATGCCTCAATGTTTGTGAATGGAAAAGAATTAGTTTTGTACAATTTTAAATATAAAAATAAATCAGGTTACTATGATATTGATGGTAAAAGTGTAATAAAAACATTAATGAAGACTCCGATTAACGGGGCCCGTTTGTCATCTTCATTTGGTATGCGGAAGCATCCTATTTTAGGTTTTAATAAAATGCATCGAGGAACAGATTTTGCTGCACCAAGAGGAACACCTATTATGGCTTCTGGATCAGGTTTAGTTGAAATGGCACAAAGATATAAGGGATACGGAAATTTTATAAGAATAAGACATAACTCAACTTACAAAACTGCATACGCACATATGTCCAAATTTGCTAAAGGAGTTAGAAAAGGAGTAAGAGTTAACCAAGGACAAATAATTGGTTATGTCGGATCAACTGGAATGTCTACAGGTCCTCATCTGCATTATGAAGTTATAAAAAATGGTAAAAAAATTAATTCTCAAAGAATGAAGCTTCCTAAAGGGAAGGCGTTGAGCAAAGAAGCTAGAAACAAATTTGAATTAGAAAGAATAAATATTGACGTTAAGGTTGCAAAATTAAGGGCTAAATAAAAAATTGAATAATTATATTCTTTTACTCAAACTTTTTTGGGATCGTCGGTCTGGTTTAATTTTTCTGAACTTGTAGACAAATTAGATTTGTTATTAACTTTTAATTCTTTTGTTTGTCCATTTAAATCTGCTAAACGTCTACTAAAATGTTCAGCATGTTGTAAATAGTTTTGATGCAAAACTGGGTCACCGGAACTTAGCGCGTCTTTTGCGAGTTGTAGATATTTTTGCATTGTCTTTTCTACATTAAAAGGATTTGTCATGGAGCCGTTAGTTCTACCAATGTTACCATTGGACTGAAAGTGTGGCTTGTTAGAGGCTCTATTATTTCTTCCTCTAAACCCATTTCTTTGAGATCTTGATTTAAATCTTCTTCTTTGATCGTTCATTTAAAATTTCTTCATTATGAAACTATTTTTTTAAACTAGCTATTATACACCTAACATTACTTTGGTAATCTTTTAATAAAATCCTGTTTCTAAAACCTTGATCTTCTAATATTTGTGAAACTTTGCCATGCTGCTTATTTCCAATTTCTAAAGCAAGCGTACCTAATTTTTTTAAAATTGTTTTAGATTTGTAAATAACTTTTTTAATTACGTCAAGACCATCATTTCCTCCATCAAGTGCTATTTTGGGCTCAAATTTTTTAATATCATCAGTTAAATTTTTCAATTCACAGTTTTTTATGTAGGGAGGATTTGAAACAATTAAATCGAATTTTTGTCCAAAAAACTCGTTTAATTCTCTGACATAAAACTTGGCCCTACCTGATAAGTTATGTTTTTTTGAGTTAGCAATAGCAACGTCAATAGCTTTTTTAGATATATCTATTCCTATACCTTTGCTCTTTTTTAATTCACCTAATATACTTAAAAGAATACAACCCGTTCCAGTTCCAATATCTAATATAGATATTTTTTTACTCTTATAAATATCAATTACACTTTGAGAAAGAAGCTCAGTTTCAGGTCTAGGAATTAAAGTATCTCTATTAACTATAAAGTCTTTACTCCAAAACTCTTTTCTTTTTAAAATATAAGCGATTGGTTCTTTATTTGATCTTCTAATAATTAAATTTCTAAAATCTCTGATCGTTTTATTTGATACCTTTTCAGAAAAATCAATTATCATCTTTTCTCTAGATTTTTTGAGAACACTAGATAGTAAAAGCTCAGAGTCTAATCGATATGATTTTATATTCTTGTTACGAAGATATTCTGAACCTTGATTTATAAGTTGTAGAATTTGCATTAATTTAAATTTTTTAATTTTAGATCTTGATCTTTTAATCTTAAACCCTCATTCATTTCTTCATGAATTTCCCCACTCAAAAATTCATCAAGTTTATGTAAAGTTAAATTAATTCTATGATCGGTAACTCTACCTTGAGGAAAATTATAAGTCCTTATTCTTTCAGATCTGTCACCAGTACCTATTTGACTCTTTCTGTTGCTTGATCGCTCTTGATCTTTTTTTCTCTTTTCAGTTTCATAAACCCTTGATCTAAGAATCTTTAAAGCTTTAGCTTTATTTTTGTGTTGAGATTTTTCATCTTGCTGACTTACAACTACACCAGTTGGAATGTGTGTTATTCTTACTGCACTATCAGTAGTGTTTACTGATTGTCCACCCGGACCTCCTGCTCTAAATACATCTATTCTTAAATCAGATTCTTTAATCTGAATATCTACCTCCTCTGCTTCAGGTAAAACTGCAACTGTTGCAGCGGATGTATGAACTCTGCCTTGTGTTTCTGTTGTAGGCACTCGTTGAACTCTATGCACTCCAGACTCATATTTTAAGTACGAATATATATCATTTCCATTTACCGAAAATATGACCTCTTTGAAACCTCCTGCTTCACTTTTGGATATACTTATAATTTCAATTTTCCACTTTTTTTTTGAACAAACTTTTTCGTACATCCTAAATAAATCTGCGCAAAAAAGTGAGGCTTCTAAGCCTCCAGTTCCAGCTCTAATCTCAACAATAGCATTTTTATTGTCATCCTCATCTTTTGGTAATAAAAATATTTTTAGTTTATTTTCATACTGAATTTTCTTTTCTTTTAAAGTCGTAAGTTCTTTTTCTGCTAAATTAACCATTTCTTTATCGCTATTTTTATCGTTTAAAATTTGCTCTAAATCTCTTTTTTCATCATCAAACTTTACGTATTCTCTAGCATAATTAATTATACTTCCTAAACTTGCATATTCTTTTGATTTTTCAGCAAAGGTTTTGGGGTCAACAGAGGAGCTTGATAATTCTTTTTCTAGACCGTCGTGCTTTTTTACCAAAGCTTGAACTTTTTCAAATGGTATCATACTTTTAACGATTTTTCTTTTACTTTATCCTCTACTAATTTTACGATTTTTTTAAGTATGTCTTTGCTTGCTATTTTAGTGTGGGGCACTCCAGATAAATAAAGTAAATTATTATCTTGCCCTCCACCTGTAAGTCCAATTTCAGTTTGTGCCGCTTCGCCTGGTCCATTTACTACACATCCAATTATTGACAAAGTGATTGGAGTTTTAATATGAGAAAGTTCTTTTTCTAAAATTTTAACAGTATCAATTACAGGGAAAGCTTGTCGGGCACAAGATGGGCAGGATATGATTTGAATACCTCTTGATCTTATATTTAATGATTTTAAAATTTCATAACCAGCCTTTACTTCCTCTACTGGATCTGCAGATAAAGAAACTCTTATAGTGTCTCCGATACCCTGCATTAACAGATGTCCGACACCGATTGAAGACTTAATGCTGCCAGTTAAAAGACCGCCTGATTCTGTTATTCCTACATGTAATGGATATTCGCAACTTTTTGACAAAAGTTCGTAAGATTTTATAGCAAGGAAGACATCAGATGATTTAACACTAATCTTGAAATTAAAAAAATTGTTATCTTCCATTAATTTCACATTATACATTGCGCTCTCAACTAAAGCTTCGGGACAAGGTTCTTTGTATTTCTCTAATAGAACTTTATCTAAAGATCCTGCATTTACACCGATTCTAACAGAACAATCGTAATCTTTTGCTGCTTTGACAACTTCAAGAACACGTTCATTGGTCCCGATATTTCCTGGATTTATTCTTAAACATTTTGCCCCCATTTTTGCCGCTTCTATTGCTCGTTTGTAATGAAAATGAATATCGGCAACGATAGGTACGTTAGTTTGTTTTGTAATCTCTTTAAGAGCTTTCGTTGAATCTTCATCCGGACAAGAAACTCTTACTATGTCTGCACCAGCGTTTTCTAAATCATTGATTTGTTTGATAGTTGCTGGAATATCGGAAGTGATGGTATTCGTCATTGATTGGACAGATATAACTGAGTCGCCGCCGACTGGAACACTACCAACCATAATTTTTTTTGTTTTTTTTCTTTTAATTACTCTGTGTGGACGTATTTCCATTATATTAACCTAACTTAAATTCTTTATGTAATTTTTTTACAGCTTTTAATGTATTCTTCTCGTGTATAATTACAGAAATTTTGATCTCCGAAGTAGAGATAGCCAAAATATTTATTTTTTCTTTTGCAAGTGCTCTGAACATTCTGTGAGTTACTCCTGGAGTAGTCACCATGCCAGCACCAATAATTGAAATTTTGGCAACTTTTTTATCTGTACTTATTGACTCATATCTTACCATTGACTTATTCAATCTTATCAATTTTATTGTTTTAGGTAAATCTGATCTTTTTATAGTAAATGTTAAATCAGTTTTTTTTCCATCAGGAGAAATATTTTGAATTACCATGTCAACATTAACTGAATTTTTACTTAAAGGTTCAAATATATCAGCGGCAACACCAGGTTTGTCTTTCACGCCTAGTAAAGTTATTTTAGCGTCATTTTTTGAGTAAGTTACTCCTGTGATTGTTTTTGAATAATCTATGCTATCTGAATTAAAAATTTGTGTTCCTTCTTTACCTGTAAAAGTAGATCTTACTTGAAGGGGAACATCATACATCATGGCTGTTTGAACTGCAGATGACTGCATAACTTTTGCACCTAAAGAGGACATTTCGAGCATTTCCTCATATGAGATATTGTCTATTTTTTTTGCTTTTTTAAATTTGTTTGGATCAGTAGAATAAACACCGTTTACATCAGTATAGATATCACAACGATCGGTATTAAAGATTTTTGCTACCGCTACTGCAGTAGCATCAGAACCTCCTCTTCCAGTTGTAGTTATTTCACCCTCTTTTGAAATTCCTTGAAAACCAGGAAGAACTGCAACTCCTTTATCGTTAAGAATAAATTTATTTATTTTGTTAATTTGCATATTAGTAATTCTTGAATTGTTATGATCCCCTTCTGTCACTATAGGTACTTGCCAGCTCATCCAACTTTTTGAACGAATGCCTATTTTATTTAAAGCTCCTGCCATTAGAGCAGAAGTGACCTGTTCCCCTGATGCTAACAAAACGTCAAGCTCCCTTTTGCTGAAATTTTTTCCAACCATTTCAGACTGCCGTATTAATTCATTAGTTTTTCCAGCCATAGCAAATACAACTACTATTATGCTATTTCCTTTTTTTCTCTCTTTCTTAACAATCTTTGCCGCAGAAATAACTTTTTTAATACTGCCTAAAGATGTCCCACCGAACTTTATTACTATTTTTGCCATATATTATTTAATATTTTTTAATTATAAATATCTTAATTTAGATATTAAACAAGACAGTGTAAGATAAAACAATGAGTACTATAAATAAAGACGAAATTGAAAAATTTTCAAAACTAGCTAATGAATGGTGGGATATTAAAGGAAAATTTAAACCCCTTCATATGTTCAATCCAATAAGAATTGAATATATTCTAAATATTTCTTGTGCTTACTTCAAAATTGACAAATCAGTGCAACAACCATTAAAAAATTTAAAAATTTTAGATATCGGATGTGGTGGAGGACTTATAAGTGAACCAATGTGTAGACTTGGTGCAAATGTAACTGGCATCGACGCTTCAGAAAAAAATATTAATGTTGCAAAATTACACGCATCAAAAAATAATTTAAATTTAAAATACATACACACAGTTCCAGAAAATATGAATGATAAAGATAAATTTGATATTATTTTAAATTTAGAAGTTGTTGAACATGTAGATAATTTAGGCTTATATTTGAGGTCTTGTCATAAACTATTAAAATCAAATGGTATAATGTTCACAGCTACAATTAATAAAACTTTTATGTCATATTTAAAAGCCATTATTGGAGCTGAATACGTATTAAGATGGCTTCCAATTGGGACTCATGATTGGAACAAATTTTTACGACCAGAAGAGCTTGAAAAACAAATAGTAGACATCGGATTTTCAACAATTGATGTTTCGGGTTTAAGTTTTAACCCAATACTCCAAAAGTGGAAAAAAAGTAATGACCTGTCAGTAAATTATATATTGGTGTCAAAAAAAAATTAATTTTCTTTGTCCTCTATCCAGGGAATAGTTGTCAGTTCAATACCTTCTTCTTGAAGCTCTTTTTGTTCATCTGGACTTGCTATTCCATAAATATTTTTATTTTCTTTATTGTCATAAAATATTTTCCTAGCTTCATGTGAAAATCTTTCTCCAACAAACTCGAAATTTTTTTCAACAAACTTTCTAATTTTGATTAAATCTTTTTTTATTTTTGCAAATTCACTCTTTGGAAACATCTTTTTTGTATCAGAAATTTTTGTACCAATTACTCTTGGTGCCATTATTGATTTTTCAATATCGGTAGAGTCACAATAAATACAGTCTAGTAATCTTTTTTTTCTTAATTTTTCATATTCACTCGAGTTCGAAAACCAACTTTCGAATTCGTGTTTGTTATTACATTTCAAATTATATTTTATCATGTATCTATTAGATAATATCTTATTATTTTTTTTCAATGTCTAGCTTCTTCTATAGCTAGTATTAATGTCAATATAGTCGTGTGTAAAATCACAAGTAAAGCAAGAATATTCGAACTTTCCTTGGTTTAAGTCAACCTCAAAAAGAACGGAGTCCCAGCTCATATATTCTTGAAGTTTTTCCTCGTTATAAGACTCAGCTACTCTTCCTTTCTCTGCTACCAAGTAATTTCCTATTTTTACAATTAGTTTATTTGTATTTACTTTTTCACCAGACTTTCCAATTCCCATTATTATTCTTCCCCAATTAGGATCACCACCAGCTACTGCAGTTTTTACTAAAGGTGAGTTTGCTATCGAGAAAGCAATTTTTTTTGCACTTTGTTCTGTTTTGGCATTAGTTACTTTTATAGTAATAAACTTTTTTGCCCCTTCGCCATCTACGACAATTTGTTTTGCTAAATCTAGACAAACATTTTTAAGAGCTACTTCAAACTTACTGTATTCATTGCTAGATGTATTATTAAGTTTTCCAATTTTAGTTTGCCTTGTTGAAAAAATTGCAACCATATCGTTGGTGGATGTATCGCTATCAACTGAAATTGCATTAAAAGTGCTTGCTATGACCCTGTCTAGTGCGTATTTCAAAACCTCTGGTGAGATTTCTGCATCTGTGAAAATAAATGAGAGCATTGTAGCTAAATTGGGAGCAATCATTCCTGAGCCCTTAGCAATACCAGATATTCTAACAATTTTACCTGAGATTTTGATTTCCCTAAAAGCTATTTTTGGCTTTGTGTCTGTTGTCATTATAGCTGAAGCTGACTTTAACCAGATCAATTTATTTTGATTGGCCCGTAAATTGTCTACTAAATGTTGAATTCTATCATTTATTTTTTCTAAAGGATATTTTTCCCCAATCACACCTGTTGAGGCAAATAAAATTTCATCCGGTTTAACTGACTTTCCTTTTCTTCCCCTTTCATACTCCTCTCTTAAAGTTAAAGATTTTGCTAAACTTGCTCCAATTTCATCTAGACTTTGTAAACCTTGCTTGCCCGTAAAGGTATTGGCATTTTTTGTATTTACAAATAATGCTTTAATATTTTTTTTAGCGTTCTTTTTATTCCAGGTAATTGACTCTGACACTATAGAGCTCGCGGTGTAGGCCACGGCATAATTGCATCCTTCCTTAAAATAAAACAAAGAAATATCGTCCCTTCCATTTTTATATAGATCTGCAGATACTGATGAAACTTGTAAACCCTCTATGTGTTTAATTTCCTGAAACTCTCCCATTTTTGATATTTTTTTATTGGGGGTTAAGAAATTCTTTAAATTTATCGTCATAATTAATGTTTAATTTAAACTATAAATACATATATAGAAGTATAAGGAGCATAACTTATTTACTTAAAAATATGAACTTTATCAGTAAGACATTTAATAAAATATTTAAAAGTGGCAATCAACAAGAATTAGACAAAATAAAACCCTTGGTTGCTGAAATTAATAATTTTGAGAGTGAAGTTGCTTCACTAAAAGACAATGAATTCAAAGAAAAAACAATTCTACTTAAAGAGAGTGTAAAAAAAGGTAAAAAAATAGATACGTTAATTCCTGAAAGTTTTGCTTTGGTAAGAGAAGCTGCCAAACGAGTATTAAACGAAAGACACTATGATGTTCAACTGGCAGGTGGAATTATATTAAATCAAGGAAAAATCGCAGAGATGAAAACTGGCGAAGGTAAAACTTTGGTCTCAACTTTGCCAGCTTATCTTAATGCGTTAACAGGAAAAGGTGTGCATATAGTTACTGTGAATGATTACTTAGCCAAGAGAGATTCTGAGTGGATGGGAAAAGTTTTTAATTTTTTGGGAATTAGTACAGGATGTATTACTAACGAATTAGAAGACTCAGAGAGAAGAAAAAATTATTCATCAGATATAACCTATGCAACTAACAATGAATTAGGTTTTGATTATTTAAGAGACAACATGAAATTTAGTTTATCTGAAATGGTTCAAAGAAATCATAATTATTGTATAGTAGACGAAGTTGACAGTATTCTGATCGATGAGTCTAGAACTCCCCTAGTTATATCTGGAAGAAGTGATGATAAAAGTAATCACTATATTTTATCAAACGAATTTATTAATAAACTTCAAAAATCTGATTACGAAATTGATGAAAAAAATAAAAATGCAATTTTGACAGACAAAGGAATAGATAAAATTGAAAAATTAGCAATTCAAAAAAATATTCTTAAAAATAATAACTTTTATGACCCAGAAAATTTAAATTTGGTTCATCACGTGAATCAGGCTTTAAGAGCTAACTTATTATTTAATCGAGATACTGATTACATGCTTAGAGATGGAAAAGTACAAATAATTGATGAATTTACTGGAAGAGTTCTAGAAGGGAGAAGATTTTCTGATGGTTTGCATCAGGCAATAGAAGCAAAAGAAAATGTGAAAATTGAGGAAGAAAATCAAACACTAGCATCAATAACTTATCAAAACTATTTTCGATTATATAAAAAACTCTCAGGTATGACTGGAACTGCTTTAACTGAAGCAGAAGAATTTTTTGATATTTATAAGCTTAATGTCGTTTCAATACCAACAAACAAAAAAATGATAAGAAAAGATTATAACGATCAAATTTTTAGAACTGAGAAAGAAAAGTATTTGGCTATAACTAATAAAATTATTGAGTGTAACAAAAAAGGACAACCTATCTTAGTAGGAACTACAAGCATTGAAAAGTCAGAAAAAATTTCAAAAAATTTAGAAGAAAAGAAAATTAAACACAATGTTCTCAATGCTAAGCATCATGAAAAAGAAGCAAATATTATTGCTGAGGCCGGTAAAAAAAATTCAATTACGATTGCGACTAATATGGCTGGAAGAGGAACTGATATTCAACTTGGTGGTAATAAAAATTTTATAGAAAAAAATAATTTGAAAGAAAATGAAAATATTCAAACTAGTAAAGAAGAGATAAAAAAACTTGGGGGACTTTATATTATTGGTACTGAAAGACATGAAAGTAGACGTATAGACAATCAGCTTAGAGGTAGATCAGGAAGACAAGGCGATCCTGGTAGCTCTATATTTTACATAAGTTTGCAAGATGAATTAATGAGAATTTTTGGAGCAGGCTCTATAGACGGAATGCTTAAAAAACTTGGTCTTAAAGAAAATGAATCTATTGACCATCCATGGATTAATAAGGCCATGGAAAGAGCGCAAGAAAAAGTTGAGGGAAGAAATTTTGATATAAGGAAAACTCTGATTAAATTCGACGATGTTATGAATGATCAAAGGCAAGTAATTTTTAGCCAAAGATTTAAAATTATACAAAATGATAATGTAAATCAAATGTTAGACTCATTTTTTGATGAAGTTGTAGATGACCTACTGAAAATTAAAAATAATTACGCAAAAACCAATGATAAAAATGCATATCTTACACCTTTTAAAAAGGTCATTGGAAATATTCTTGGTGATGAGGATCTAATAAAATTTACAGAATTTAGCAAAGAGGAATTTGTCGATAAATTAAAATCCCTTTTTAATCAAAAAAGAAAAGAAAGAATTAAACTAATAGGATTAGAGCAAAACAACGAAATTGAAAAAAGAATTTTTCTTCAAATTATAGATTTTTCTTGGAGGTCACACTTACAATATCTTGAACAACTTAGACAAGTAATTGGTTTAAGGAGTTATGGCCAAAAAGATCCTCTGTCGGAGTTTAAAAAAGAAGCGTTTTCTTTATTTGAGGGACTACTGGAAAAAATAAAAGTCGATGTCGTAAAATTTTTATTAAATTTAAATGTCGTAATATCAGAAGATAATAACGAAAAAAAAGAGGAGGAAAAAATAGTTGAAAAGAAAAGCCAAAAAGTGGGAAGAAATGAAAAGTGTATTTGTGGCTCAGGGAAAAAGTACAAACATTGTTGCGGCTCAATTTGAAATTTAAATTACACAAAAGGATTGTAGGCCCATTGTAATATTGCTTGCCTTTGTCTCTTTCTACAACTCATGTCTCCTTCATCGCAGTTATTTTTTATAGCTTTGACATGCCTTGTAAAATTCTTCCACCTTTTAATTTGGATTACATCTATTTTTGGTATCCTTCTTCCATTGGTAAATCTACAATACCACTGAAACCATCCCAAAGGATCCTCTTTAAAAATCCATCCTTTATCCTGCCATTCTTTTCTTGTTAATCCTGCTCGTACTTGAAACCTATTTAATTTTACATTAAATGTGTCGCTTAGCTTTGCCTTTGCAAACCAAGCTTTTGGGTACTCCTTTATACTTGAGTCAGCAAAGTATGAACCACCAAACACACCTAGCTCTAACATTTCTTTTGGAGATAGTTCAGGTTTAAATATTTTTTTTATATCCTCACTCATGAGATTTTGTAGAAAATATTTATAATTGATTTCATCGGATATCTTATCAAAATTTTAAAAAATAAAAAAATAGATTTTAAATATTGTCCGTAAGTGTACAGTTCAACTACTTCATCTATGAACAACCTATTCTCAACGTGTTCCCATAATGCTTCCTTTTTATTTGTGAATGTTTGAACCTCAAAAACATGAAACTTCAAAATTGAGATGATGCTTTCTTTTCGAGCTTTTCCACTTTGGGCACTAAAACTAGCTGAGTGAAAAAGATGTTCGCCGTAGGCATTGTCATCAAATTTAAATTTACCTTCTAAATTTGCAATTTTCATCCAAAATTCGAAATCTTCGTATGGAGAGAAGGAGAGGTTCTCACTAAAAAGAATTTTATTTTTGATTAAAAATTCCTTTTTTACAACAGTTGCTGATGTTGAAATACAATTTCCATATTTAATTAAATTTTTATAAAGATTTTTTTTGTTTGGACCACATTTCCAAAGTGTTTTTTTTCCATTTTTTATAAAAATTTCATTACTACAAATCACATCATATTTCTCCTCACCCTCTAACTCAAAAATTTTAAATATTGCACTTAGTCTATTTTCAAACCATATGTCGTCAGAATCCAGGAAGGCTATCCACTTTGCCTGGGACATTTTAATTCCTACATTTCGTGATTTTCCAATACATCCTTCATTCTTATTTTTCACAAATTTAATTTTTTTGTTATCAAGACTTTCTAAATAGGTGTCGGTCCCATCATTTGAAAAATTATCAATTACAATAATTTCATAATTTTTATAAGATTGATTAAAAACTGATTTAATTGCTTTTTTTAATAATTCTTTACAATTATACGTTGGTATAACAACTGAAAATAATGGAGTATTCACACGTAAAATATATACAAGAAAAGTTTGACTTTGTCCTTTTATAATAGTCAAATAACACTTTAAAAAATAAAATATAATGAAAATACTGTGTGTTTTATACGATGATCCAAAAGGCGGTATGCCAAAAAGCTACCCTTTATCTAATCTACCAAAACTAGATAAATACCCTGATGGCATGACACTACCAACTCCTAAGGGAATAGATTTCAATCCTGGAGAGTTGCTGGGATGTGTTTCAGGAGAGCTGGGATTAAGAAAATTTTTAGAATCAAACGGTCACACATTAATTGTAACCTCAGATAAAGACGCAAAGGGTTGTAAAGCAGACAAAGAGTTAGTGGATGCAGATATCGTGATATCTCAACCTTTTTGGCCCTATTATTTAACTAGAGAAAAAATTGAGTCAGCAAAAAATTTGAAGATGGCAATTACCGCCGGTATTGGATCTGACCACGTTGATTTGCAAGCTGCTATGGACAATAAAATAGACGTTGTCGAAGTTACTTATTGTAATTCAAGATCGGTAGCAGAGCATATCGTTATGATGATTTTGTCATTAGTTAGAGATTATCACAATCAGCATGCAATAGTTAAAGATGGTGGTTGGAATATCGCTGACGCTGTTCAAAGATCATATGATGTTGAGGGAATGCACATAGGAACAGTTGCAGCTGGACGAATTGGTTTAGACGCACTTAGAAAGATGAAGCCGTTTGATGTCCACCTACATTATTTTGATAGACATAAACTACCAGACTCAGTAGAAAAAGAGTTAAACCTTACTTTTCACAGCTCTGTTGAGTCGTTAGTAAAAGTGTGTGATGTTGTTACAATTAATTGTCCTCTTCATCCTGAAACTGAAAATTTATTTGACGAAAAGTTAATCAGTAAAATGAAAAAAGGTGCATACATAGTTAACACTGCTAGAGGAAAAATTTGCAATAGGGAGGCTATTGCTAAAGCTCTAAAGTCTGGTCAATTGAGTGGTTATGCTGGTGATGTTTGGTTTCCTCAGCCTGCTCCAAATGATCATGCCTGGAGAACAATGCCTAATCACGGGATGACTCCGCATACCTCGGGAACCTCTTTATCGGCTCAATACAGATATGCAGCTGGTGTAAGAGAAATACTTGAATGCTTTTTTGATAAAAAACCTATCAGAGATCCTTATTTAATTGTTCAAAATGGTCAGTTAGCTGGCATGGGCGCTCATTCTTACAGTAAAGGAAGTGCGACGGGTGGATCTGAAGAAGCCGCTAAATACAAGAAGAAATAAATTAGAACAATCCCTCAATTTCCCCTTTTTTATTTAACTTTATATTATCAGCTGCTGGTAACCTTGGGAGTCCTGGCATCGTCATAATAGATCCACATACAACCACTAAAAACTCTGCACCACTTGATAACCTCACCTCTCTCACTGATAAAATATGGTTGGAAGGAGCACCTTTTATTTTTGGGTCAGTTGAAAAACTATATTGAGTTTTTGCTATGCAGACAGGGAATCTTTTAAATCCTGACTGTTCTATTTCTTTTATTTGCATTTTTGTTTTATCGTCTACCTCTATACCTTTTGCATGATAAATATTTTTGGCGATGATTTCTATTTTTTTTAGGATTGGAATTTCATCAGTGTACAAGTATTTAAATTTATTTTTGTCGCTTTTTTTACAAAGCTCAACAACACTATTGGCAAGATCTTTAGCACCATTTCCACCATCTGACCAGTGCGTACATGGAATCGCCTTGACTTTTAGTTTAGCACAATAGTCTTCAATAGCTTTAATTTCTTTGTCAGTGTCAGAAATAAAATGATTAATTGCTACCACCACTTCTAGACCAAATTTTTTTATATTTTCAATGTGTCTTTCAAGGTTAGGTAGTCCTTTATTAAGTGCATCTAAATCTTCTTTTTTTAGATCATCTTTTTCAACTCCTCCATGCATTTTTAATGCTCTTATTGTTGCAACAAGAACCACACAACTTGGCTGAATACCAGCTTTACGACACTTTATATTAAGGAATTTTTCAGCTCCTAGATCAGCTCCAAAGCCCGCTTCAGTAACAACATAATCAGATAATTTTAAAGCAGTTTTTGTCGCAAGTATTGAATTGCACCCGTGAGCAATGTTTGCAAATGGCCCTCCATGTATAAAAGCTAAATTATTTTCAAGAGTTTGTGCTGCATTTGGTCTAACAGCTTCTTTAAGTAGTACTGTCATTGGTCCTTGAGCTTTTAAATCTTTTGCATAAATAGGTTTTTTTTCTTTAGAGTATGCAACGGTAATATTACCAATTTTTTCCTCTAATTCTCTTATGCTGTTTGATAAACAAAAAATTGCCATTACTTCTGATGCAACGGTAATATCAAAACTATCACTTCTAGGAGTGTTTGCTTTCAATTTTTCTAAATTAATTTCTATCTTTCTTAAAGAACGGTCATTTAAATCAACGACTCTCTTCCAAACTATATTATTGGGATCTATGTTTAATTTATTTCCCCAATAAATATGATTGTCTATTAAAGCTGAAAGTAAATTGTGTGCAGAGGTAATAGCATGAAAATCTCCAGTAAAATGTAAATTAATCTGCTCCATTGGAATTACTTGTGCGTAACCTCCTCCTGCCGCCCCACCTTTCATACCAAACGAGGGTCCTAAACTTGGTTCTCTTAAGCAAACAATTGATTGTTTTCCAATTTTATTTAAACCATCATTGAGACCAACCGAAGTCGTTGTTTTGCCTTCACCTGCAGAAGTCGGTGTAATTGCGGTAACTAAAATTAAGTTACTTTTTTTTTCTTTCAGCGAAGAAATATATTCTAAATTTAGTTTTGCAATATGTCGTCCCATTGGACTGAAAGCGTAAGGATCATCAGGAATTTTTGATTTCTTAAGTACTTCTGAAATTGGTTTAATATTTGCAGCTCTTGCGATTTCAATGTCTGATTTAATTTTTTTCATATGATCCTTACTTGGTGGTGGCCTTGGTTTGAATCGCACAAACGACACATACCTTTTCAGGGTACTGCTCTACTACTGAGCTACAAGGCCTAAAAACGAAATGTGATCCTACCTTTGGTTAAATCATATGGAGTCATTTCAACCATCACATTATCACCTGCAAGCACTCTTATTCTATTTTTTCTTAGTTTTCCAGCTGTGTGAGCTAAAATTTCATGATTATTTTCAAGCTTCACTCTAAACATAGCGTTGGGTAATAACTCAGTGACTTTACCCTTAAATTCTAAAGTTTCTTGTTTAGCCAATTATTTTCCTTTTTATCTTGTTTCTCAATTTTGTTTTAGAGTATAAATCTATACGCTGCGCTAGATTTATAACTGATAGTCTTAATCTTTCAATACCTGATTTAGATATTTTTATCATAGATTTTCTTATAATATTTTAACAAATTTCATGAAACAGACTTATAATTATAAAAATTTATGTTTAGGTTTTGTTTTACTTTCCCACGGAGATCCCTGGTCATCTAAGGTAACATCTATTACCTCTACATTTATTTTGATAATACTGTCACCAGAAAAAATTAATTTTATTTCAAAGCTTTTATCAGGCAACATGCTCGACTCGATTGTTAAAAAATCTAGAAACCTTGTATTTTTTTTTTGAGTAATATTTTTAGATGAAACGTTGATAACGTTGTCAAATTTTAAAATAGTTCTTATCCTTTTGTTTTTTCTGAAAACACCCTTTTCAACATCCTCCCACATAAATCTATTTAGTTGCATTAAAAATATTCTATTTTTTTTTAAACTTGCGATATCAGAAACTGACACTATTGCGTCTTGTAGATGAGCCGAGATCACTTTGAGATCCTCTTCTGATGAGGCTAATAATTTTAAACTAGTTACTTTCACTTTAAACTCTTTTAATATCTGCTTTACATTTTGTTAGTTTTTTTTCTAGGTTTTCATATCCTCGATCTAAGTGATAAACTCTATTAATTAAAGTCCTGTTCTCTGCAACTAGACCTGCTAACACTAAGCTAACAGATGCTCTCAGGTCGGTCGCCATTACCTCGGCACCAGATAAATTGGTAGGACCAGTTACTAATGCCGTATTATTTATTATCTTTATCTTTGCTCCCATTCTTTTTAACTCTGATACGTGCATAAATCTATTTTCAAATATACTCTCCTTGATTTTAGAAGTTCCTTTTGCTTTTGTCATTAAGACCATAATTTGAGCTTGTAAATCAGTAGGAAATCCAGGATAAGGTTCTGTCTTAATTTTCACGGTTTTGATTAACTTTGTTTTATATACAAAAACACTATCTTTCTTAACCTCAATCTTTACACCCATTTTTTTTAAGAGTTTTATTTCAGTGCTTATTATTTTTGGATTTATATTAATTAATTTTATTTTTTTGCCCACTAAAGCCGCCGCAATTATATAAGTACCAAGTTCTATTCTATCAAAAATAATTTCGTGATTGACATTTTTATAAGAATTTGAACCGTTAATAAGTATTTTTCTTTTACCAATAAATTTTATATTACATCCCATTTTTTTCAAAAAAATAATCATATCTTGGATTTCTGGTTCAATTGCACAATTTGAAATTATTGTTTTTCCTTTTGCACTTACTGCTGCAAGAATAGCATTTTCTGTGGCTCCAACTGATATTGCAGGAAAAATGATTTTGTTTCCTTTTAAGCCATTTTTAGCATTTGCGTAAATATATCCATTTTTAATTTTGATTTTTGCTCCTAATTTTTCTAAGGCAAACAAGTGTAGATCAATAGGCCTAGTACCAATTGCGCATCCACCAGGAAGTGATACTTTTGCCTTTTTATATTTTGCTAAAAGTGGTCCAAGAACTAAAACACCAGCCCGCATTGTTTTCAATAAATTATATGGAGCAACTGTACGGAGTTTTTTTTTCTTATAAGAAATTTTTAGATAATTACTTTTCTTTTGAATTTTGACATTAATGCCAATAAACTTAAGTAGAGCAATCATTGTATATACGTCTTTAACAAATGGAACATTTTTTAGGGATATACTCTTGTTGCTTAAAATGGTTGCGGCTAATATTGGTAAAGTAGCATTTTTTGATCCAGAAATTTGTATTGATCCGTTTAATACTTTATTTCCTTTTATGACGAGTTTTTGCATTAAAGTAGAAATTAAACTTTAGGTAAAGTGACGCCTTTTTGCTTCATATACTTACCCTTTCTATTTGCGTAAGTAGTTTCAGGTTTTTCGTTGCCTTTTATAAATACAAACTGTGCCACACCTTCGTTTGCATGAATTTTTGCAGGTAAAGGCGTAGTATTTGAAAATTCTAAAGTTACATGTCCCTCCCACCCTGGTTCAAGCGGTGTAACGTTAACTATTATTCCACATCTTGCATAGGTAGATTTACCTAAACAAATAACTAGTATATTTTCTGGAATTTTAAAATATTCAACTGTCCTCGCTAATGCGAATGAATTCGGAGGAATTATGCACTCTTTTCCGACCTTAGTTACAAAACTTTCCTTTTTAAAATTTTTTGGATCAACAATACCTGAGTTAACATTAGTAAAAATTTTAAACTCATTTGATACTCTTGCATCATATCCGTATGAAGACAAACCAAAAGAAATCTTCCCTTGTCTTACCTGCTTTGAAACAAAAGGTTTTATCATTCCTTTTGTTTTAGCCATATTTTTTATCCATTTGTCAGAAAGTACGGACATTTTTTTTTATCTTTTGTTTAAATTTTTTTCTTTTTTTTAAATTAATTTTTAAAGCAGCTTCACGTTTAACTAATAAGCGAGCATCTTTTTGTGCTGAGGCCCTGCTCATTTTGTTTTAATCTTTATCTGGGTTGGTTAAATCTTCAAGAGTGATGGGTTTATCAATATCATGCATTCTATTCTTCTCTGCCTGACTATTTTGTGAACCACTACTTTTCCTTGCTCTTCTTTCCTCAAGTCGAGCCTTTCTCTTAGCCTCTTTTTTCATGGCTTTTTCACCTCTGATTGATTTGTAATCATAGTGGATACCCATTTTAAACGCTCCTTCATTTATTCTTATTTTTACTTCTTGAATTGATTTTATGCAAGTATCTTGAACGCATAATTTTAATAATTATAAAAAATAGGGACAAAATTACGGCAACTACAACGTCTTGCAGAGGAGTTGCATCTGGAAAACCATAATTCCATAAAATCACCAAAACGAACCAGATTATCCAATTAATTTTTTCAATCATTTCTAAGATAACACTTTTAAATTGTATCTATTTACTCTTATCGTCAAATATTTTTCTTTTAATAATACCTGAAATAAGAAACATAATAATAAATAGTATAATTGGAAGATAAATTTCTTCACTCAAAATAAGATTTATCATACTAAAATTATCTGCTTCTTTAACGTAATCATTTAAACCTGACCCAATTGTGTTCCAAATAAAAAAGATAGGAATAAATCCAAAAAAACTTGCAAAAAAATAATTTCTTTTCTTTATTTTAAAAATTACTGGTAAAATATTTTGTAAGCCAAAAGGAATTCCCAAACCACCAGCAAGTCTAAAAGCAAAAAAATAATTAAATTCATTCTTATTAAATAAATCGATGTACTTCATAAATCTCTTTTCAAATAAGTTAATTATTAATTCTTTGAAGAAAAAACTCGCAATTGAATAAAGAATTAAAGCTCCAAGCGAAATTGAAACTACTGAAATTAATGTCCCTAGCCATTTTCCAAAAATTATTCCTGAGACTATAAGAAGAGGAGTTCCAAAACCTAGTAAAGAGATCCAAACAATGCTAAATAAAAAAAATATTAATAAGTCTAAGTAAATATTTCGGCTCACCATTTTTTCAAGATTTTCCTGTAATTCTTTGTAATAAACAAAATCATCTAATCTAGTTATTTCAATATAAGAAAAGATAAAATAAAGGAAAACAAACAATATTAATAAGTAAGAAATTCCTAAAAATAGTTTTAAACTTTTATTCATAATTTATCTGTACAATAGAGAACAATTAAAATATATACCTTAAAATATTTATGAAAAGAACATATCAACCAAGTAAATTAGTCAGAAAAAGAAGACATGGTTTCAGAGCAAGAATGGCCACTAAAGGTGGAAGAAAACTTATAGCTAGAAGAAGGGCTAAAGGTCGTAAAACAATTTCAACTTAGTTGTTAGATGTTTAAACTTGAAAGTTTAAAAAAAAGTAACCAATTTCAAAAAACTCTCAAAGAAAAAAAAATTCACTCAGAATATTTTTCAATTTTTGCAGCTAAAAATTTTTTTAAACCTAAATATAAATCAAGTTTACTCATTAGTTTTGTAATGAAAAAAAAAATTGGCAATGCAGTCAAAAGAAACAAAATAAGAAGAAAATTAAAAGCAATTGTACATAAATTAATAAAAAAAAAGGGTGCAATTAATAGAGATTATACTTATATAGTTTTTGGAAAACCAAAAGCTTTTAAAGAAAAACATGATGTCTTACTTTCAGAAATGCAAAAAAAGTTTAAAAAAATATAAATTTTATATGTCAAAAATTCTAATCTTTGTAATTCTCTTCTTGATCAAGATTTATAACTATCTTATCTCTCCTCTGTTAGGAATTAAATGTAGATTTTTTCCATCTTGTTCTGAATATACTCGTGAGAGCCTAAAGCTTCATGGTTTATCTAAAGGTGCAATGCTTAGTATAAAAAGATTATTAAAATGTCATCCATTCAAAATTTTTGGTGGCAGTAGTGGTGTTGATCTTGTTCCAGAAAAAAAAATTAAATCCAAAGGTTTAAATTAAAATGGATAATAAAAATGTTTTCGTAGCAATAGCTTTATCTATGTCGGTTTTGCTTTTTTGGTCTGCTTTTTTTCCACCTCCTGAGCCTACAAAAAAAATTGTAGCTTCACAGGAAAAAGAAAAAAGTACTTTGAATGAAAACAATATTTTGCCAAACATAAATGAATCAATTCAAGATAAATCTATTTCGAGAGAGCAGTCGATAGCCGCGGATAAAAGAATAAAAATTGAAAATGATAATATAAAAGGAACATTGTTATTAAAAGGAGGAATTATTGATGATGTCTCATTTAAGAGCCACAAAAAAGATATTAAAAGTGGTGAAAACATAATTTTATTAAATCCAAAAAATACTAGAGACGGTTATTTTGTTGAAACTGGATGGACAAGTATAGGAAATAAAATTGACGTTCCTAATTTTAATTCACAATGGAATTTAGTTGGTAATGCCAATTTAACCCCAAATAATCCAATAATTTTAGAGTGGAAAAATAAAGCAGGAATAATTTTTAAGAGGAAAATAGAAATAGATGAAAAATATTTATTTAATATTACTCAGGAAGTAAAAAATAACTCTAATGAGTCAATAGATCTTTATCCATATGCCCAAATTACAAGAAATAAAGTTCCTGATGATATTCAGAATTTTTATATCTCTCACGAGGGATTTATTGGTGTTTTTGATGAAGAATTAAAAGAGGATGACTATGACGACATCAAAGAAAAAAAAATAGTTAGAGATGCTAACGATGGATGGTTAGGAATAACAGACAAATATTGGATAACTGCTATTGTACCTGAAAAAGGAGAAAATTTTAAATCTACTTTTTTATATAAGAATGCATACAAAGCGAATTATATATTAAATAAACCAAAAACTATTTTACCATCCACTTCTCAAAAAAATTCGGTAAGACTGTTTGTTGCAGCTAAGGAAGTCGAAACAATTGATGCATATGCAGAAAAACAACAAATAGAAAAATTTGATTTAGTTATAGACTGGGGTTGGTTTTATTTTTTTACTAAACCTCTTTTCTTTATAATAGATTATTTGTTTAAATTATCCGGAAATTTTGGGATAGCAATCGTGCTAATTACGATCGCTATAAGGTTGATATTTTTCCCTCTCGCGAATTATTCTTTTAGATCAATGGCTAAAATGAAGGCTTTGCAGCCAGAGATGGTAAGATTAAAAGATATTCATAAGGATGATAAAATGAAACTCCAACAAGAAATGATGGCACTTTACAAAAAAGAAAAAGTAAATCCAGCTTCTGGTTGTTTGCCAGTTTTAATACAAATACCATTCTTTTTTGCGATATATAAGATGTTGTTTATTTCTTTAGAAATGAGACACCAACCATTTTTTGGTTGGATAAAAGATTTATCTGCGCAAGATCCCACAACAATTTTTAATATTTTTGGTTTAATCCCTTGGGATCCACCAGGGTTTTTAATAATTGGGATTTGGCCAATCCTAATGGGTCTAACAATGTGGGTTCAGCAAAAATTAAATCCTGCACCTGCAGATCCCATACAAGCAAAAATATTTATGTTTTTTCCTCTTTTCTTAACAATAATACTTGCTTCATTTCCGTCTGGGTTAGTTGTTTACTGGACAATAAACAATGTTTTAACTATTGCTCAACAATGGGTGATAATGAGAAAAACCAAGATTAAAACTAATTAAATGTCTGAGGTAAAATTTTTAGACGACATTAAAAAATTTTGGCCACCAGACGGCCCCGATATTAAAAATGTTCCAAAATATGTCTCAAAATATAAGAAAGAAAAAATAGTAATCAAATGTGGTGGAAATATCTTAATTGACCCTGAATTGTTTAATAACTTTATCGAAGACTTAATTATTCTTAAAAAACTAGGTCTTACAACAATTATAGTTCATGGAGGTGGACCTAGAATTAAAAAAAGTTTAGAAAAAATTAAAATAAATAGTAAATTTATAAACGGATTGAGAGTAACGGATAAAAAAACAATGGAAATAGTTCAGAGGACATTGGAAGATTTTAATCACGAAATTGTAGAAGTTATTAAAAAGAAATCGTGTGAGGCTATGGGATTTAATGTTTCAGAAAATAATATTTTTGAAGTATCACAGCAAAGTAAAGAATTAGGTTTCGTGGGTAAGCCAGAGAAAGTTTTAGTAAATAAAATTAAAGAAATTTTAAAAAACAATATAATTCCAGTTTTATCTCCAATGGGGCTTGATAAGAAAAATCAAGTTTATAATATTAATGCAGATACTGCTGCATGTTCATTAGCGAAAAGCCTTAAGTCAAGAAGACTGCTTTTAATGACTAATGTAGAGGGAGTGTATGACTTGGATAAAAAACTAATTACAGAAGTAAAGCCTTTCGATGTAAAAAATTTAATAGAATGGAAGGTAATACAAGGAGGTATGATACCAAAAATTCAAAATTGTGTTGATGCTGTTGAAAATGGTGTAAGAGGTGTTGTGATTATTGATGGTAGAAAACCTCATTCTATACTTTATGAAATATTTTCCGATAAAGGAGCGGGTACTTTGATTAGAAAATGAAAGAATTAATTAATATGAAATATTGGATTTTTGACTTGGATAACACTTTATATTCAGGTCAAACAAAAGTTTTTGAACAAGTTGACAAAAAAATGTCCTCATTTATCTCAAAAAAACTTAATGTAAGTCTTGATGAGGCAAAAAAAATTCAAAAACAGTACTTTCACAAATATAGCACGACCCTAAGTGGAATGATAAAACATCACAATATCGATGCCAATGAATTCTTAGAATTCGTTCATGATGTAAATTTAGATTTTTTAGACAAAAATGAGGAACTTAAAAAAGAAATAAATAGAATTTCTGGAAAAAAAATTATTTTTACTAATGGCTCAAAGGCTCACGCAGAAAATGTTACAAAAAAGATTGGAATTAATAAGCTTTTTGATGGAGTTTTTGATATTGTTGACGCCAATTTTATACCTAAACCTTCAATGGAGTCTTATAAAAAAATAATTGAAAAATACAAAATTGAGCCACAATATTGTATATTTATCGAAGATATCGCTAGAAATTTAAAGCCAGCTCATGAATTAGGGATGAAAACAGTTTGGATTAAAAATGACGAACCTTGGGCAGCAGAATTTTCTGGTGAAAGCTTTATAAATTATAGAACAGAAAATTTAACAAATTTTTTAAAGGAGTGTAATGAACTTAGAAACAATTGAAAAATCAATTAACGATGCTTTTTCTAACAAAGATAAAATAGATCAGTCCGATGAAAAAATTAAAAAATTGGTAAACGAAACCATTGAATTATTAGATCAAGGTAAAATAAGAGTAGCAGAAAAAAGGAATAATAAGTGGGAAGTAAACCAGTGGATTAAAAAAGCAATTTTGTTAAGTTTTAAAGTAAATAAAATGAAAGCCTCAAAAGGCCCTTATTCAACATGGTACGACAAAGTAGAGGGAAAAACTCAAGGTTGGAGCGAGGAAAAGATTAAACAAGCTGGTTTCAGATACGTTCCTAATGGAGTTATAAGAAAAGGAGCTTTTATTTCAAAGAACGTGGTTTTAATGCCATCATTTATAAATATTGGGGCTTACGTTGATGAAGGAAGCATGATTGACACTTGGGCCTCGGTAGGTTCTTGCGCTCAAGTAGGTAAAAATTGTCACGTTTCTGGTGGAGCTGGCATTGGAGGTGTTTTAGAACCTATGCAAGCTAATCCTACTATTGTTGAAGATAATTGTTTCATCGGAGCCAGATCTGAAATTGCTGAAGGCGTAATTATTGAGGAAGGATCTGTATTGTCAATGGGGGTTTATATTGGTGCCTCAACAAGAATCGTTGATAGGGCAACAGGAGAAATACATTACGGAAAGGTACCAGCTTATTCCGTTATTGTTCCTGGTTCGATGCCGAATAAAAAAAATCCTGATGGACCATTATTATATTGTGCGGTAATTGTTAAAAAAGTTGATGAAAAAACAAGAAGTAAAACATCAATAAATGATTTGCTCAGAGATTAAATGCCAATAATCGACGAATTAAAACTATCTAAAGAACTTATAAAATTTCAAAGTGTAACTCCTATAGATGCTGGAGCAATAAAATTTTTGAGTAATAAATTAAAATCAATTGGTTTTCAATGTAAAATACTTGAATTTAAAAGCAAAAATAGTAAGCCTATTAAAAATCTATACGCAAGATTTGGAAAAAAAAATCCTAACTTATGTTATGCAGGACACACTGATGTGGTACCTCCTGGAAACTTAAAAGACTGGCACACTAATCCTTTTAACCCACTTGTTAAAAACGGACATCTTATTGGAAGAGGAGCAAATGATATGAAAAGTTCAATAGCATGTTTTGTTTCGGCTGTAAGTAAATTTTTAAAAAATAATCCAAGGTTCAAAGGTTCTATAAGTTTTTTAATTACGGGGGATGAGGAAGGGCTAGCGATAAACGGAACAAAAAAAGTGGTTGAATATTTAAGGAAAAAACGTGAAAAAATTAATTTTTGTATTGTAGGTGAACCGACGAATCCAAGTAAGTTGGGTGAAATGATTAAAATTGGAAGAAGAGGTAGTATCTCTGGAAAAATTGAAATTTTTGGTACTCAAGGGCATGTTGCATACCCACGTCTTTCTAATAATCCAATTAATACTTTAATGTTAATCTGTAAAAAACTTAAAGATACAAAATTGGATGGTGGAAATAAAAATTTTCAACCATCAAATTTAGAATTTACTAGTATCGATGTCGGAAATAAAGCTCATAACGTAATACCATCAAGAGCTAAAGCTCAATTTAATATCAGATATAACAATATTCACACATCGGCATCTCTAAAGAAAAAATTAAACAAAATTATAAAAGATATATGCAAAAGAAATAAGTGCACATTTAAAATTAAATATGACGTGAATGGTGATGCATTTCTTACTAAGCCAAATGAAACTATTATGATGGCTAAAAAAATTATTAAAAAGATTACGAAGATTAACCCGATTTTTTCAACAACGGGGGGCACCTCAGACGCCAGATTTATTAGAAGAATTTCTCCATGCTTAGAATTTGGATTAGTAAATAAAACAATGCATAAAATTGATGAGTGCGTTTCTATTAATGATTTGAAAAAATTAACAAAAATTTATCATAATATATTAGTTGAGTATTTTAAGTGAAACTAAATCCTAAAATTTCAATTATTTTACCACATTATAATAATGAAAATTTTATCAAGGACTCGATCAAATCTGTAATAAACCAGACTTATAAAAATTGGGACTTAATTATTGTTGACGGTAATTCAAACTATCAATCCAAAAAAATAATATCTAAATTTAAAAAAAATAAAAAAATTAAAATAATTTGGGTCAAATCAAATAATGGTGCGGGTTTTAATAGAAATTTAGGAATTAAAAATTCTAGATCTGATTATGTAGCTTTTATTGATTCTGACGATATTTGGAAAAAAAATAAATTAAAAAAACAAATTAAATTTATGGTTAAGAAAAAATGTGACTTTTCTTATACTAGCTATAATACTATTGATGAAAAAAATAAAATCATTAAAAAAATAAGTCCCCCTTTAAAATTTGATTTCAAATCATTTATTAAGAACACAACAATAGCCACTAGTTCAATGATGGTTAAAAGAAGTATTATTAAAAATATCAAGTTTACAAATACTTCAAGTTGTGATGACTATTTTTTTAAATGCAAAATTCTTAAAAAAGTTAGATTTGCTTTTTGCATAAAAGATAGCTTAGTAAATTTTAGAATTTCAAAAAATTCCACAAATAGTAAAAAATTAAGAAATGTATATTGGGTTTGGAAAATAAATAGAAAACTAAATAAGCTTAATTTTTTTGATAGTTTTATATCAATACTTTTAATTTCGGTTAATTCTTTAAAAAAATACGGACTAAAATAATTAATATTTTACTTTGATAAGATATAACCCATATGGGGGCGCTGGAGGAGCGCAATTTTTCCTCTTTCTTGAGTTCATCACCATTCTAAATTTTTTTAAATTCCATTTTTTTTCACCTAAATATTTTAAGCAACCAACCATGGATCGAACTTGTTGTTGTAAAAAGGATTGGGAAGAAAAATAAATTTCAATTTTGTTTTTAATTTTCTTTATTTTAACGTTTTTCATTGTTTTAATTGGACTTTGTGCACCACATGAAGCAGCTCTGAAAGTTGAAAAGTCTTTGGTGCCTGTTAAAAGCCTCCCCCCTTTTTTCATTAAATTGACATCTAATTTTTTTTTTATATGCCAAGCTCTATTTTTTTTTAAAACTAAATTAGCCTGTCTATTAACAATAATATATTTGTAAGTTCTTAGTTTTGCGCTATGTCTAGCATGAAAATTTTCAGATTTTTTTCTTAAATCAAGTATAGAAATATTGTGGTTTCTTAAGAAAAAATTTAATGAATTTAGTAAAATTTCTTTATTTCTGATTTTAATATTTGTGCTGAAATGGGCAGACTGTTCAGTTGCATGGACTCCTTTATCAGTCCGACCAGAGCCAAAAATATTAATCTTTTCCTTAAAAATTTTTTTCAAAGTTTTTTGTATAATTTCTTGAATTGAGTTGGCATTTTTTTGGATTTGCCAACCTGAGTAATTGGAACCATCATACTCTATTAATATTTGGTATGTAAACATCAATTAATTTTGTCACCTAAATTTATTTTTGTTCCTAAAAGAAAATCTTTTATTAGCATTTTATTTTTACCCTCCTTTTGTATCTCAAGTATTTCTAAAGAATAGTCTTTGCATGCAACAACAAATTTATCATCAACAATCTCACCAGGTTTTCCAGTCTTTTCCGAAACAATAGCCCTCCAAATTTTATATCTTGAATTCTTATATTCAAACCATGCACCAGGTGATGGATTAAGACCATTTATTTTTGATAAAATGTCTTTCGCTGAATTCTGCCAATTTATTTTTGACTCATTTTTTTCAATCTTTTTTGCGTATGAGGCCTCATCTGAATTTTGATTAATAAATTGTGCCTCTCCATTTTCAATAAGCTTTAAACATTCTATAATGTTTTCAGCTCCTTTTTTCGAAAGTTTTTCACTTAAATTTTTTGTATTTGTTTGATCATCGATTTTTACCTTAATTTGCTTAAAGTAAGGTCCCTCGTCCAAACGTTCGGTGATCCTCATAAAACTAATTCCTGTTTCATTGTCTTGACTCATTATTGATCTTTGTATTGGAGCTGCTCCTCTCCACTTTGGTAACAATGAAGCATGAATATTTAAAAAACCTTTCTGTGGAATCTCTAAAAAATTTTTAGGGATAATTTGGCCATAGGCCACTACTACAACTATAAAAGGTTTAATAGTTTTCAAATATTCATACTCCTTTACGTCTAATTTATGTGGACATCTCAAGTTTAATTTAAGATTTCTAGCTGCTATTTCTACAGGCGAAGGTTTTAATTTTTGCCCTCTTGATGACTTTTTTGCAGGTTGAGTGTATACGCATTCAACTTTGTAATTTGATTTTGATAAAACCTCTAGGGTTTCAACAGAGAACGACGGAGTTCCCATAAAAACAATTTTTTTCGACATCAATTTTAAAATTTAAACTACAATTCTTTCTAGTGATTTTTTTCTTTTTTCAAGTTTTTTTATAATCATAGATTTTTTCAACTTAGATAAATAATCAATAAATAGAATTCCATCTAAATGATCTACCTCATGTTGAATACACGTAGCTAAAAGACCCTCAGCTTTGAGCTCTTTTTGACTTCCATTATAATCTACAAACTTGAGATGACACTCAGCGGGTCTTTCAATTTCGGCAAACTGACCTGGTAAAGATAAACAGCCTTCCTCGTATACAGATGTTTTATTTGATTTAAATACAATTTCAGGATTTATAAGAAATAAAGGTTTTTTCATTTCTTTATCTTTGGAAATATCAATAACGATTATTCTCTTTAAAATCCCAACCTGGATTGCAGCCAAACCAATTCCTGGTGCAGCGTACATTGTTTCAAGCATATCATCCATTAATTTTCTTGCTTCATCATTAACATTTTCTAATGGTGCAGATTTTTTTCTTAATAAAGGATCGGGTTCTGTTAAAATTTTTTTTATAGCCATACTACACTCTTTATTTATATTATATTTGACTTAACCCCTTTGTGGTATTGAAATAGTTAAAACTTTATTTCTGAATTTCTTTAAACCAGACTTACTTAATAAATGGCTTATAAAATATATACTTTGATCGTCAAAATCAGTAATTTCATCTTGCCCTATAAGCTCAACAATTCTTAGCGCAAGAAGCCCGATTTCATTATTCTTCTGAAAATTTAAAAGTTCAATTGGAGGTAAATTTTTGTCAGCCAATTCTTTATATTTTATATCTTTTGGTATTTCGACGCCATCACTTTCAAGGGACTCTAGTAATATGACATCTTTAAGAGATAATTTGTATTTTTTATTCCTTTTAATTTTTTTATGTACATTTTTTAATTCTTTTTCCACATTTTTTAACGAAAAATTTTTCTCTGTATAAAATTTAACCATTTTAGATGTTTCATATCGTGTGTCGCTATATTTTATCTTCTTAAGTTTTTGATCAGACTTTTTTAATGTATTAGCTGACACAAATTTTTCATATTTTCTTGGAATATCCTCCTCGTCAAGTAATTTGAGTTGTTCACTTAAATAATCTTTATAGATATTAGATAAATTATCTTTTTTAAAAAGTTGGTGTAATAGAACAAGGTAATTAAGTTTCTTTTCAGAATTATCCGATAACAAATACTTTTGAAATATAAGTGCTCTAGCCTCAATTGGATTAAGTGTTTTATACACATCTTCAGCTCTTAAAAGATCTTTAATATTGTATGGTATGTTTTTATACATTTCAAATATTTGAGACTTATCAACTGTGTTACTATTAGCAGCAAGCTCGAGTTCTTTTAACTGTTCTTTATTTTCGATTGTTTCTACTTTTAATAGGTTTGCTGCACTTAAATATTTCCATATAAAAGGATCTGTTTTTCTGTTTGGTAAATATTCAAAATTTGTAATTGTAATTGAAGATAAGTAAAAATTTAATAGGTTGTCATCTAAAATTTTATTATCCTGTTTGTCATTTACGCCCAATAAAAAATTTACCTTATTATCAAAAAATTTATCTGAAAACTTTTGTTCTCTAAGAATATCTAACATTAGCTGAGCCTCATTTTTTTTGTTAGATTTTATAAGACAAATAATTTTAAATTTTTCGAGATACTTATCTTTAATATCTTTTCCAATAAAATTAATTTTATTACATGCCTCCTTTGGATTTGCTTTCGAAATATTCTCATCAACCAAATACTTAATAACTTTTCCTTTATGAGGAAATTCTCCATTTTTTTTTAAAAATATTTCAATTAAATCATTTTTTTTGTTTTTGATTAACCAATCCAACTTTTTTTCTAAAAAGTCTTTTTCCGTCATATTACTTTCTGGTAAATAAGAATTTGTCAAAATTGTATTAATAAACATTTCTTCAGCAAAATTTGATAACTTAATTTTGTTAATTCTATCGATCGTGTCTTTTATTTTTGTACCCTCAGAATTAGACCACATATCTAGTTTAAAGTCATTTTCATCAGGATCATATATTCCAGAAACAGAGAAAGATACTTTGGGGTTTTGAATTTCTTCTGAAATTTCTATTTGAGTTTCATTTGACGTATTATTTTCTAAACTGACTTTAATTTTATTTTCTTTTGGTTCAGTTTTTTTTTTATCAGAAATTTTTTGTTTTTTTTCGAAATTTTCTTTATTCCAAATATCAATATTTTCCTCTGCAAGTAGAGGTAGGAAGTAGAAAAGTAAAAAAATAAATAAAAGAAATCTTTTACTTAAGTTTAATAATTTCATTAGTTATATTTTTTTTAATTTCTTGTTTTGGATAAGGAAAATTGAATTTTTCAAGTATAAATAAGGAACCTAAAAAAATAAGAATATAAATTATTGTTTTAAGTAATTTTATATTCCTACTTCTTCTTTTTGCAGCACTACTAGTGATATTAAGTTGCATATTAATTAAATATATTTAAACTCAATAAATAAGACAAATTTATGATAAATCAAATTATAAATTAGGATTTTAATTGAAAAAAAACCTTATTTTAACTGGAATGATGGGTGTTGGTAAATCAACTGTTGGAAAAGCAGTGGCGGATAAGTTGTCAGTGAAATTTATAGACGTTGATAAAATTATAGAAAAAAAAGAAAGTC
>MDTD01029672.1_pt1 | contig 30778 bp, 33 predicted proteins | sample 811221 | NCBI WGS metagenome assembly MDTD01 (sample SAMN05326646, study PRJNA326480) | marine metagenome | isolation source: seawater | place: Pacific Ocean: South West | collected 2011 | reverse complement strand
GGCCTCTTCGATGTCAACGAAGCGTTCTACCACTGAACTACACGCCCAAATAATATAAAATTAATTTAGAATAATTTTTTATTTTATAAAAAATTATTAAACTAATTTCTTTGAAGTTATTCTTAAAATTTTTACTACTAAATTCAAGTAGTTTTATATTTTCCATAATTCTTGTTTTTTTATAAATTTTAGTATTACTCATATTATTTTTGTGATGTCTCAAATTTATTAAATGTTTATTGATGAAGTAGATTTTAGAGTCTCTTAAAAATCTAAGTATTAGATTATAATCTTGAGCATATATAAAATTTTCATCATATAACTTAAAATCTTTAAGGGATTTTTTTTTAAATAAAATTGAAGAATGTGCAACAAAATTGAAATATTTGATTTTTGAAAAAATATTTTTCTCTTTTGAAATTATAAATTTTTTACTTAAAGGTGAATTGTTTTCATTTATTAATTTGTAATCACTAAAAACCAAACCGATATCATGATTATTATTTAAAACTTTTAAACTCTCAGAAAAACGATTGAACTCTGATACATCGTCAGCATCTTGAACAGCAATAAAATCAGATGTACATTTTTTTAGCCCGTAATTTAGGGCTTTTGTTCTTCCAAATTTTTTTTTCAATTTAAAAAATCTAATTCTATCGTCTTTAAATTCGCTTATAATTTTGGCACTACTATCATCGGAAAAATCATCTATTATAATCAATTCAAAATTTTTATGAGTTTGTCTTAAAATACTTTTTATAGATTGAGAAATAAACTTTTCTGCATTAAATACTGTCATCAAAGTTGATATTCTTTTTTCCATTTAAATTTTCTCTCTTATCATTTTTTTAATTATATTTTTATATTTTGAATTAACCAAGAAAGGGAAAAATTTAGATTTAGATAGTTTAAAATTTGTTTTGAGAAAGTTATCTTTTTTTATATTTTTTTCAAAAAAAATAAATGGATCATAAATTATTGTTTTATTAACTTTATGTTTGATTAAATATCTCCATAAAGAAATAAACAATTTTTCATCCAAATTTGATCTCTTTCTTTTTGCTATATAAGGAATACACAGAGAAGATAAGATTAAATATGCTAAATCATATCCATATAAATTTTTATTTGATCTGAAGAATTCCCAGTCAATTATAAAGATATTTTTTTTTAAAAAAAAAATATTGTCAAAAGTTAAATCTCCGTGAATGTGAGAAATTTTTTTTCTTGGAAAATATTTTGTGTAATGATTTAAAATTTTGACTATATATTGATAATTTTTTTCAAGAGAATTCCATGACTTAATTTGATACCCATCTATTTGAAAGGTATCTAAATGAGCATTATTTCCATTTTTGTAAAAATTCTTGATAATTTTTTTATTGTTTCTTTTGATAAGTTTACAATACCAGATAAGTCCATCCCTATCTGAAACCAACCTTGAAGTACCAATTTTGTTATTTGAAATTTTTCTAAAAAATTTTTCTTTCCTAAAGTAAAAGAGTTTACAAAAATTTTTGTGAGTCTTGACTAAAATTTCATTATTTAAAGAAATATTAGATAAGTAATTATGTATCTTATTATACAACATAAATTATTTTTTGAAGATATTTTTAGAAAATCTTTTAATTTTAACTAAGTTTGTACACTTTATCACAACTCTCAAAAACACTTTCTCTATGAGCCACTATTATAATTATCTTATCTTGTTTCAAATTATTTAAATATTTTAATACTTTCATTTCTAGTTCTTTTTCTATCGCGTTAGTTGCTTCATCTAAAATTAATAATTTAGGATCATGATATAGCGCCCTAGCAACACCTATTCTTTGAATCTGTCCTCCTGATAAATTAACACCCCTTTCTCCTACATCAGTATGAAGCCCTTTACTCAAACTGGCAATCTTTTCACCAAGATCTAAATTTTTAATGAGACTTGATATTTTTTTGAAATCATTTTCTGAATTATCTTTAATATTTAAATGAATATTCTTTGCTATAGATGTGTCAAATAAAAAAACACTCTGAGGAACATAGCCTACATTTAAAAGCTTGGCAGATGAGGTATTATTTATTTCTTTACCATCAAGTAAGATTTGACCAGAGTCAGGTGATATTAGTCCTGAAATCAAATTTAAAAGAGTGGTTTTTCCGGATCCACTCACTCCCTTAATTCCATAAATTTTTCCTTTTTCAAACTTAAGAGACAAATTATTAATTATATTTTTTCCAGTATTAAAACTAAAATTACAATTTTTAAGCTCTAAATTACTCTTAAAATTAATACCCGGCTTATCTGTAAAATCGTTTAGATTTTCCTCAAAATTAATATCTTCACTTAATATTTGATTTGAAATATTTCTCATAAAAGTTGAGGAAAATTTAATAGTTTGTAATGAAACAATCATTCTATTTACTGAGGGAAAAACTCTGTAGGCAGCAATAAGATAAATTCCTATATCAGAAAAATAATAAGTAAAATTTTGGTCTTGGGAATTAAGATTTATTAAATAAATGGAAACGATGATTATAAGAGAAATCTCTAATACTGCTTTTGGAATATTAGTTAAAAATCGTTGGTTTCTATTTGCATTAAAAAATTTTTGGTTGAAATTTTCCATCAAATTATAAAAGAGATTTTCTTTTGAAAATATCTTTATTTCTTTAATTGCGTTAAAAGTTTCTATAAAATTTTTAGTTCTATTTTTGTGATACATTTGTGCGGCATTAGACCATTTTACAAGAAGCCGATTATAAGAAAATTGTAAAATTAAAAAGATAACACAACAAATAAGAACAATAGATAAAGTCACTTTTAGATTAAAGAAAAATAAAAAAACTAATATACTTAAAAAAATTAATCCCTCTGTTAAAAATGTCATTATGCTTGTAATGCCTGAGCCAAACATATGAATTTCATAATCAATATTTTTTATAATATCAGCTGAATTATATTTTATAAGAGATTGATAATTTTTTTTCAGATAAGTTTTATATAATATTTTTGTTAAATAGAATCTTATAACAAAAGCAAAGTTTGAGCCGTGCCAATAACAAAAAAGTAATATTAGTATTTTCAATACGAATAGTGAGGCAACTATTATGAGCAAAGTTACAAAAAAGTCTTTTTCACTAATATTTAAATAGTTTAAGGTATTGAAAAATAAATCTTTAATCTTACTTTCTTGCGCTTGATCAGAGTCAGAATTGAGAATTTCAAGAAGAGGATAAAATGACGCTAATGAAATTGCCTCCAATATCATCGCAAGAAAAATAGTTAAAAATATAAATAAAAGATAAAACTTGATTTTTTTATTTAATATTTTACTGATATTTTTTATTAGTTCCATATTTTATTTTTAAAGGAATTAATTTTAAGAAATTTTTGATTAAATTGTTCCAGGAATTAACTTTAAAATTTTGTTAATACTTAATAACTTTTTTTCTGCCTCAAAAGATCTTTTGTTTTTTAAAATTTCATAAGCTGTATTTACCATAGCTGGATAGGATGCTCTTAACAAATGGTTTGCATAAATGATAATATTTACTCCAGAGTTAATAAGATTCTTCTCCTTAATTTTATTATAACTTGTAGGAACAGCTACTAAAGGAATATTAGGGTGTTTTTTTTTGAATTTATTTGAAAATTTTATAACCTCTTTTGGAGAATTATCTTTACTATGTATCATTATTCCATCAGCTCCAGCATTAACATAAGCATCTGCCCTTTTTAAAGCGTCGGTTAAGCCTTTATTCAAAATTAAACTTTCTATTCTTGCTATAAGCATAAGATTATCTGTGGAACATGATTTTTTACCAATTCTAATCTTATTTGAAAAAGTTTTTATATTTTCTTGCTCTTGTTTAATTTTGGTTCCTAGTAGAGAATTTTTTTTTAAACCTTTTTTATCCTCAATTATAACAGCAGAAACGCCCATTCTTTCAATTGATTTTATATTAATTTGGAAATGTTCAATTTTCCCTCCAGTATCTGCATCCATAATTAATGGCTTTGAGGTAACGTCTAAAATTTCACTGATATTATTGATTCTTTGATTTAATTCTAACACTTCTATATCTGGTTTTCCTTTAAGAGTTGAGTCAGTTAGTGAACTAGACCAAAAACCATCGAATTCACTAAGTTTTCCATTCTTTTCTCTATAAACAGTATTTTCAGCTATCAAAGCAGATAAAGGGCTATGGGTTTCTATGACTCTACAAAAGTTTTTCGTTTTAAGTATTCTTTTTAATCTATTTGACCTCGATAAAGGATTTATATTTGAAGATTTAATTTTATCGTAAATTATACTACTGCTTACGTTTTTTGTATGTGGAATTTCTATAAGTTTGCAATTAATTTTTTTTAAAATTTTTACTACTTTTCCTCTAGATTTATAATCGTAACTGTTTTTATGCTTCCAATCATCTCCATGCACAAAAATTTGAGGTTTATACTTAAGTAAGTTTTTTGAGTAGTCCCATTCATTTTGTTTTACAACTTTATATACTCCCTTAATATTAGTTAAAATCTTATATCTTTGTTCCCAATTAAGCATCGGGACTCTTTTCTTTTCTGAAATAGCCTTATCAGTAAGCAAACCTATTATTAAATTTCCATATTTCAATGATTTTTTTATTATATTTATATGTCCATGATGAAAAATATCTGCTGAAACACCTAAGTACACTGTGAGATTTTTTTTCATATTAAATTTGATTATTTTTAAAATTTTTTTTTAGAAATTTTTCCAAAGTAATAATTTCTTTAAGTTTTAGATCCTTATCTACCACTGGAATTATTTGACATAAATAGTTAACAAAAATTTTTTCTACATCTTTTTGGTTAAAAGAGTTGTATTTTAAATATTTAAAGTTTTTATTCATTATAGAAGCGAGATTGGCATTAAATTTTTTCTTATACACCAAAGACTTCAAAATATCCCCTTCTGAAATCATTCCAATTACTTTTTCTTTACTGGTAACGACAACTGTCCGCTGTCCATTTACCAAAATTTTTTCAATTGCTGTATTTATGGTATCTTCTATTTTTACAGTATATTTTTTCATAAAATTAATATGTTAATTTCTTGAATAGGAGATTATCATCTATCTTGGTATTTAATAATATATTAATAATTTTTTTTGAAGAGTCCCCATTTCCATAAGGATTTGAGACTTTTGCTAAATCTTTTTTAAAGTTTGATGAGTTTATTTTTTTCAAAGCATTAATTAAATTTGCTTTACTAGGAACTGAAACATCAATCACGTTTTTAGCTCTTATTCTTCCATTCTGCCTATAACCAATGTTTATACATGGGGTTTTGAAAGTGGGTGACTCCAAAATTCCAGAACTCGAGTTTCCAAGAATGAACTCAGCATTGCATAAAAGAGACAAATAATCTGATCTTGACAAATTATCGTAAATGAGATCATTCTGTGTTCTTTTCATATTGAATTCAGATTTTACAATAGTGCTACCAGAATCATTGTTAGGAGATATCCATATTCTTGTTAGTTTGGTGCTATTCAAAAAACCAAAAATTCCATCGAAATGTTTTTTAATTGACTCAATTTTTTCTTGAGGTGGATGATAAACAACTAATGCATATTTTTTTTTTAATTCGATACCAAGTTTGTTAGTAACTGATTTAAGATCTTTATACTGATTTTTGTTTTCATAAATTTGATCTAGTTGTGGTGCCCCAACAGTTTTAATTCTAAATTTTTGCTCACCGAGTTTTAGTAATCTTTTTTCAGCATCCTTATTAGAAGCAAAATGTAAGTGAGCAAATTTGCCTATCGCATGTCTTGCTTGACCATCAATTTGCCCTGATAATTCACCAGCTTGAATATGTGCAAATGGGATATTTGAATACGCTGAAACTATAGCCGCCGCCATTGTTTCACTCCTGTCTCCAGCTAAAATTATCCAATTCGGTTTAACGCGTTGAACTATATCTGATAACGACTGAATAAGTACTCCAAGTGATTTTACTGTGGTAAAAGAATTGTATCCATCAAGAGCGCAATAAATACTCTCGTCAATTTTAAAACCATCTTTTAAAATCTCTCTTGAAGTAAAACCATAGTTATCTAATAAATGCATATTATTTGCGCATAAAGAAAATTTTATTTTTTTTCTCTTACACTCTCTTAATATTGGGGATATGTAACCCCATTCACCTCTAGATCCAGTAATAAATAATAATTTCATTAAATTTTCAAATTAATTTGATTTTTCTTAATAAGCTGATTTTTTTTAATAACTTTTTTAGCTTTTGTGCCTATAATACGATCATAAAATTTTGAAGGTATTCCTGTGCCTGGCCTAATTGACCAAATACTTCCTTTAGTAATTAATTCACCTTTTTTTATATTTTTTTTTGCTACTAAGCTTCTAGTAGCCCATTTTCTGATAATTTTTTCTTTTGGATAAACCTTCTTTTCTTTTCCTAAGGCTTTTTCAATATTTCTTATAGATGATACTAAAGATTTAAGTTGATCGAAGCTTATTGAAACATCTTTATCTGGTCCGTAATTTTTCCCTTTTAGATAAACATGTTTTTCAATAATTTTAGATCCTAAAGCAACAGCTGCTATGCTTGTTTCAATAGAATTTGTATGATCTGAATGACCTATGGTTATGTCTTTAAATTTTTTTTTCATAACATTAAGAAAATTTAAATTTATATCATTAATTCTAGGAGGGTATTCACTAGTGCAATTCATAAATGCAATTTTGTTTTTTTTATATTTTTTTAAAAAATTATAAATTTCTAAAATTTCTTTTTTGGATGACATACCAGTAGAAAGTATAGTTGGCTTTCCAAGTTTTACTACTTCCCTAATAAAAGGATAGTCTGTAAACTCTCCTGAGCCAATTTTAAACCACTCTACACCAATTTCTTTAAGCTCATGAGCCGCTTTCAGAGAAAATGGTGTACATAAATATTGTATCTTTTTTTTCTTGCAAAAAGACTTAATAGCTTCATGTTGTTTTAAGGAAAGTGAATATTTTTTTAAAAATTCATACAAAGAAATCTTAAAGTTTTTTGATCTTGGTACAATTGGAAGCATCTCTTCATCTGGAAGGTGATGTTGAAATTTAATTACATCCGCTCCAGCTTTTTTTGCACTTATTACCATTTTTTTTGCATTATCTAGCGAACCAAAATGATTGTCACATCCCTCAGCTATAATTATTGTTCCTTTTGTTTGAAAATTAATAATATTGTTTTTCATTTCAAGCCTTTTGGGGTGTATTTTGCTCTAAACATCTTAGCGTCATCTAATTTTTTTTGCGGAGTGAAAAACCTGTCTCCTTTTTTTAACTTATCAATAATATTTTCACCTTTATTATTTAAAATTTTTTTAATAATCAAAATATTATTATCTGGCGTACATACTTCGATCCATTTTTTTTCTTTATTAATTATGAGTCCGGTCATGAAAGAATGATTGAGATGAATTCCTGATTGTAGAAAAATATCTTTTAAAAAAATTTTTTCTTTATAATTACTATTTAAAAATGTTGATGCGCCCTGGTAGGGATCATCAAAAGCACAAATAAATCTATATATTTCTGAAGAGTTTTTGTTCCAGTCAATAAATCCGTTTTTTAGAGTATTCAATTTTGGAAGATAAAATCCTAAATAATCTGGTTGAAATTTTAGCAGAAATTTTTTTTGATTTTTTAAATCAATTATAAAATTTGAGTAAAATTTTAAAAAATTCTTTAGAAAAAAGTTTTCGTAATCGATTGGCTTTTTGCAATACTCCGGAAATATTCCTTTTTCATATTTGATAATTGGCCCAGCATCAATCTTTTCATTTACTAGATGTATTAGTTGCATTTCAATTCTATCATTATTTAAAATTTTCCAAGAAAAATGTCCTGCACCTGCACCAATCGGTAACATTGATGGGTGAACATTAATTAAATTATCTTTAAAAATATTTTTTATAATTTCTTTTTTAAAAATTATTCTCGATCCTATTGAAATAAATAAAGTATTATCGATAATTAGCTTGTTTTTTTTTAAATATTTTAAAAAAGTTTTATCAATTTTATCGAATATTTTTAAATTTAACTCATTTTTTTTTTTAATATTTTTTGATTGGTGAGAAGAAGTGATAAAAAAAGTTTTTAGACCAATTTTATGATTTATTATTCTTAATTCTCTTAAGATTTTAGTTTCCCCTATGAAAACTACATTTCTTAATTTTTTAAAGAAAAATTTATTATGTTCTATCAATTTAGTTCCTTATAAAATTATTTTTTTCTTTTAACAAGACTTTGATAAGTTCAGATATATTTCGAACACTGGATATTCTTCCATGTTTTTCACAAAACATATTTTTGGCATCTTGGGTTTCTTTTTTATTCCACCAAATTTTTGGGTTGTCATGAATTTTATTCAAAAACTTGAAGGCTTTTTTAGGACATGTATGATAAATGTTTGCTTTTTTTAAGGATATAATTAATTTTTGTGTCTCTCTGTTGAAATATTTTAGTTCGTGAGGACATACTATTATAGTTGGAAAATTTTTTGCCATAGAGAAAATTGTAGTTGTGCTTTGTAGTTGCATAAATATATTAAGCTTGAATTTTTCTAAAAATTTTTCACCAGATATTTTGTAGTTTCTATCAAATTCAAATATACCTTCAAATTCTTTTTCAAACTTACTAGTTGTGTGTTTTCTAAGTTTTGACGGATGTGGTCTTATTACTATTTCATTTTTTACTTTATGATTCAGTCCATTTAGAAAAATTTTTAGATTAAAAAGCTCTCGATAATCCAAATTTTTATCACTATCAATTAGGTTTAAAGTTGTTGGTGGGTCGTTTGCATAAATGTACTGGTCAAAATTATTCATAGCAATTGCAATACCATTTTTTTTATTAAAATCTTTTAACGGTTTAATATTTTGATTTAAAATTGAAAATGGAATTACTTTTTTATTATTTTTTTTCTTCCAACCCCAACTTAAATATTTGTCGCAAATTTTAAGTTCATATTTTTGACTTTCATCAAATTTAAACATATTATAACCTCCTCCGTGCTGTGCTAAAATGATCTTAGCGCCTAATTCCTTTTGATGTGCCAGCCAAAACTTAAAGATACTGTCATTTCTTAAATTTGAGGTAAATATTATTTTTTTTTTTAATGGTAAATTACTTTTATGAATTTTTTTTCTTACTTCATCGAATCCTTCCAAATATATTTTTGGTAAACACTCTGCGATAAGAGTTTTAGATATATTTTCATATACATTGGGTGATTTTTTAAAATTTAATTTTTTTCTTAAACCTTTATCAATTTTTAAATTCATTTTTTCATTATCTAAGTAGTAAATAATTGGAAATTCCTTGAGTCCAAGCAAAAATTTTAAAAAAAGACTTTTTTTTCCAAAATAAGGTCTTGAAAAAACAAAATTTGATTTTCTTGAAAAGATAGAATTATAAATCTTTAAAATAAAATAAATTATAGAATTTTTAAGAATGAAATTATTTTTCTTTAAATTTACCGTATCTCTTTCTTTTTCTTTATAATCAAAATCTGTTATTTTTTTCTTTAAATAAAAATATCTTTCTAGTCTTTTAAAAATTTCTTCATTCCAACTATTATTTATAACTTTAAAAATAAAATCATTAATATCATAAGAGTTTAAATTAAATTTGTTTTTATTAGCAAATGAAAATTTTTTATTCAAATTATAATTAGTTTTTATAATTAGAATTCTATTTACAACAACTACAATATATTTTTTTAGCCATGGTCCGACTATAATTTCCCAAGAGCTTGCTTTCCATGCCAATTTATGTATCGAATTAAGATTATGTGCTAGTTCAATTAAAATTTTTTTGTAAAGTTTTTCAACTAAAGTCCAATTTTTTATATTTTTTTTATATGAATATATTTTTGTTGTAAAAATATTTTTTTTTTTAAAATATTCTTCTTGATTATTTTTCCCTTCTAAATACCAAAAACCAGGTATTAAAAATGACATATGTTTAGAAATTTTATCTTTTTGAAATTTGTAATTGTAGTTTTTTTCTATAAAGCATGATTTTTTTTTGATCATACTTAGATTTTTTATCTTTAATTTGAAAAGTAACTCCAGCTCTTGATGAGTTACTCTTATTGTTTTTGCTACCATGAGCAACTAAAACATGATGAATCAAGGCATCACCTGTTTGAAGGCTAGGCAAGCTTTTTTTTAATTTATTCAACTTTGTTATTTTTTTAACAGTTTGTGATGAACCCTTTGCAAATGAGGACTTGTGATCTAGCAATCCCAATTTGTGTGAACCATCAAAATAAAAAACACCGCCATTTTTTTTCCCTGATTTATTTAAGGCAATCCAAATAGTTAATGCATTTTCATTTTTAACATTCCAATAATAATTATCTTGATGAATAGGAGAATATAATCCAATTTTTGCAGGCTTTGCAAAAAACTCTGAGGCTCTTAACTCTCCTGAAGAGTTATTTAATAATTTTTTAACTAATTTCGACTTACAGATTTTTTTCCCTAACCTTTTAATTTTTTTATTATCTTCAAGTTTATGGAAAGAATTTATCTCTTTAAACATCTTTTTGTTATTCACATAATTTATATCTCCTGAAATATATTTTTTGTGGTTTTTCCTCAAAAAGGAATAAGTGCTTTTTTTGATTGAAAGCAATTCATTCTTACTTAAAAAATCTTTTATTTTTACCCACCCTTTTTTTCGGTAAAAATTTAAGTCTTTAGTGTCTATTTTATTTATTTTCATTTTAAGTCTAAGAAATACTTTAGTACTTTAAGTCCTGATTTGCCACTTTTTTCTGGATGAAATTGATATCCAAAAACATTGTCCTTACTAACAATAGCTGACACTTTTTTTTTTCCATATTTCACAAATCCCGCAATATTTTTTTTCTCACATTCAAAGTGATATGAGTGAATAAAATAAAAATTGTCATCCTTGCCAATAGGTAAATTTAAATTTGAAGATTTGTTAACAGAAATTTTTTCCCAACCTATATACGGAATTTTATTAGGCTTTTCTAATTTCATAAGCTTGATTTTTCCATTAATTAAATTAAACCCTTTAGTTTTACCAAATTCTTGACTTTCCTCTGCTAGCATTTGCATTCCTAAACATATACCTAATATTGGTGTTCCTTTTTTTGAGATTTCAATAATTGGATCGTAAAAATTTTTTTTTTTATTTTTTCCATTCCTTTTTTGAAAGCACCCACTCCAGGTAAAATTACCGAATCCGAATAAAATATATCTTCAGGTCTATCTACATATCTAGCCTTATATCCATTAAATTCAACTGCTCTTGAGATAGATAAAATATTTCCAATTCCATAATCAATTATCGAAATAATTTTTTTTTTCATTTTACAATTTTTGTTTAATGCTCTTAATAGTGAATTTTTTATAATGAAGTGCACCTGAAATAGACAATGCATCAACATTCATTTTTTTTGCTCTTTCTAAATCATCTAAAGAACTAAATCCACCGCCTAAAATTATTGGAATGTTAACCTCTGCTGAAATGTTTTTAAATAAATTAAAATCTAAACCCTTATAAGTACCTTCATTGTCAACTGAAGTAAGCAAGATTTCACCTGCGCCTTTATCCTCTGCTTGTTTCGACCATTCAACTACATCTAGTCCACTATCATCTCTACCATTATTTATAAAAGCTCTCCATTTGTTATCACTCATTTTTTTTGCATCAATTGAAATAACTATAGATTGGGAACCAAATTCCTTACTGAGACGATTTAAAAAAACTTTGTTTTCTATTGCCGCTGTGTTAACTGCAATTTTATCTGCTCCAGATTTAAACATCGAAAAAGCATCTTTTAAAGATCTGATTCCACCTCCTACCGTAATTGGAATAAAAACGTTTTTAGATAGTTTTGATATGATGCCGCCAACGTTGTTCCTGCCATATAGGCTAGCAACTGTATCTAAAAATAAAAGTTCGTCAGCAGAATTATTATAATAATTTATTGCTATTTTATTAGGATCACCAACAACCCTAAGGCCATCTAAATTTATTGTTTTAACTAAATTTAAGTTTTTAATATCCATTCTTGGTATAATTCGAATTTTAGGCATTAAGAATTTAAATAATTTTATTTCTTAGGATCCAATTTCTTTTATTTAAATCGTAATACCATATATGAGGTGATCTAAACTTATTGGTTAAATTTTGAAAATACTCAAAGTTAAAGTCTGGGTACTTAAATTTTTTTCGTAATTTCTTAAAAACTAGACTATCAATACTTAAATATTTAAATACTTCACTTTGAAATCTTACAGGGTATTCACCATCAAATTTTTTTACTAAATTTACGCCCTCAGACCTAGTTATCTCACCATTACGAATATCAATTGCTGCATCGTAAGATGTTCTGCCTATTCCAAATTTAATAAAGGTCGTATAATAATGAAAATCATCAACCTTGTCATCGATACCAGTGTATTTTTGATAAGTTCCAGCATTTCTTTGTGGTGAAGTAGTAAAATTTCCTTTTTCAGAGGCAAAATAATAACAACTTTGTGGGTGCCAATTTAAATAATACCCTAAATATTTTACATCAATTTTTGATTTATTCAATTCGTTGTGACTTATTGGTAAGTAAGGTTCGAGATCTCCAGAATTTAAATTATACTTTTTTTTTAACTCTTTAACATTTAATCCGCTTATTTTAAGATCATTCTCTTTTTTTTTATACGAAAAATAATGTTGTGGTTTTGACGACGAATTAAAACTATCAGGATTCCCGTATTCTACATTAGGGTCTCCGTAAAAAATCAGCTTGATATTTTTCAATTTGGCTGCAAATTTGATTGGGAAATGATTTTGTCCCATTATAAATGGTTGAAAAGGATGAAAAATATTATCCATTGCTAACCTGGTTAAAAGTCTATGTATCTTGCCATTTGGTGTGAACAGATAATTATCGAACCCAGAATGTATCCAGCTTTGTAAGTTTTTCCATCCCCAATCTGTATAAATGTGTGGTGCCCAAGTAATAGTAAGAGGATTCATACCAAATTCATATTTAAGTCTATAAGCCTGTACAAAACTATCCTTGCCTCCAGACCCAGGCACGATACAATCATAACTACCATTCCTACTTCGATATTTATCACAAAGTTTTTTTAATTCAGTGTATCTTTTTTTCCAGTCAATCATATTTTTCTTTTTTTCAGCAATGATACAGGCTGAACAAATTCCTTGATGGTTAAAACCTAAAACGGTTTTTTTAGTAGCAACTTTATGCTCAAATTCCTTTTCTGAAATAGGTTTTTGATTACTATACGTACATTTTTTACAAAATTTTACCACTGAAGGCAGTCCATAAAAAGTAGTTGGTCTTTTAATATCAAATTTATATTTATTTGATGATTTTGGTTTTAAACTATCATTCATACATTAATTTTTGTCTATCATCTCTTTTGATCTTATTATTAAGAAATCATTCAAAATTAGAGCATCTAATTCAGATTTTTCGAATGTCATAACTGCTTGTTTAGCATTTTCAACAATAGCATCACCATGTAAGTTGAATGAAGTATTAAGAAGAAGAGGTAATTTTGTTATACTTTTAAATTTAGATATCAAATCATAATAGTCAGGATTATCTTGTTTTTTTAACATTTGAGGCCTTGTTGTTTTATCTGCCGGATGAATTACTGCCGGTATTTTATTTACGAATTGTTTTTTTACATCAAAAGCCATCGTCATAAAGGGTGAATAAATTTTTTTTGGATTTACAACAATTTTGTTACATTCCTCAAATAAAATAGAAGGTGTAAATGGCATCCAAAAATCTCTATATTTTATTTTTTGATTGATTTTTTCAACTGATTGAATGAATCTTGGATCTGCTAAAATTGATCTATTTCCTAGTGCTCTTTGACCAAACTCCATCCTGCCTTTACATCTAGCTATTATAAATCCTTTTGAGATCCATCTGGCGATCTTTAAATTTGAAACATTTTTTTTTATTATAAAGTTATTTTTGATTCTTCTTAATTCTTTCAAAATTTCATCATTATCAATTTTGGTGCCAAGATATATGTTATTTAGAAAAGTAATTTTTTTCTTCTCATATTTTTCTGCCTCATGCCAAACAGCACCGATAGCTAGTGATCCATCTCCACTAATTGGTCCTGCCCAAACAGACTTTACTTTCTTATTTTCTGATAATGATTTAATCGCTTTAATATTTTGAGCAACACCGCCTGATAATATGATTTCTTTTTTTTTGAAATGTTTTATACAATTTGTTACCCATTTTGTGAGAAACTCCTCCAAATACGTTTGTAATCCCCAAGCTATACCATCAAATCTTTCTCCTTCTAGACTTTTTTTAGATGCGTAATAACAATCTTTAAAAACTCTCAAATTTTTTATTTTGTAATTTTTTATTGAGTTAAATTTTCTAAAAAATTCAAGTGCTCTTATTCCATGGTATTTTGATCCATAAGGCGCCAAACCCATAACTTTGTATTCATGTTGTCCAGGTTTCATACCTAGCAATAAAGTTATATATCTATATAATCGTCCCATCATTGCTTCATTAGTTTTATACTTCTCAAAAATCCCTAATTTTTTTTTAAATGAAATGGTTGCAGAACTATCGTCTCCTCCGCCTTCAAGTGTGAGAATTATGGGATTTTTTGTTTTATTTTGCTGGGTGTAATAACCATATATTTGATGACATGTTTCATGCCTAACAACCGAAATTTTTTTTTTGGATAATTTAAGATGTTTAGTAACTGTTTTAATTCTCTGATCATTAAATATTTTTAAAAAATTTTTAGAGTTTTTGCTAGATTTCTTTATTTTATTAATCATAGGATAATAAATATCTTTTTTAATTTCTTTAAATTCCTTCTCCCAAATCTTAAAGTCATCATATTCATTTAAATTTTTGTTCAGATATAATTTTGGTTTCCAAAATAAATCATTTTGTTTTATCCAATCGAATACACTAAACTTTGCATTAGGTTTATAAATTGCTTGAAAAATTCCATTATCAAAACCAGCAAATACTACTTTATCGATTTCGATTGGCTTTATTTTTAAATAATTTAGTAAAGAATCTATTGATTTTTTTGGATAGCCTGTATCAGATTTTAATCTTGAAAATCTTTCCTCTGCCACAGCTCCGATTAATTTTCCATCCTTTAAAATACAAGCATGTGACTCGATACTATCGCTTATTCCAAGAATAATCATTATATTATTTAAAAGTTTTTAAAATTGAATCAGCGCAAGACAAGTTAGCGAATTTTAAATTTTTCTTGTAAATATCCTGAGTGTCTTTTTTTGATACTGTTTCGAAAGTTTTTCTGAATAAAGCACCTGCAAAGATTTTTTCTATTTTCTTTTTTGAAAATTTTGTTAAAGAAAATTTATTAAATGTATCAAATGCTTGATCGAACTTTCTTTGCATAAAATATAGCACTGAAAGCTCAAAATTAAGTGAATTTGAAAGATAGGTGCAATTTTTGATGTCATTTTCTAAAACTTCAAAATTATATTTTAAATCATTTTTAAAAGATTTTGTTAAACCAAATATTTTATAGATGTAGTTTAGTGATCTCGGCTGAATTTTCACGTTAATTGCAAGTCTAGGTGTTGTTGATACTGAATTGCTATTATGAGGTGTAATACTATCCATAATAAATATTTTTCCAGGTCTCATAGTTTTGGGAACATACCAATTAAACTTTTTTGTAATGTTTTTTTTAATTGCATTTGAATAATAAATGTTACTATCAAAATCACAAAGACCTGATTTGTTTTTGAAATCTGCATTTTGCATCAAACAAGTATCACTATATTGATCAGTTAATTGAAGATAAAATATTAATGACATTGTGCTTCTAAAGCCTTGATTTGATAAATCTTGATGAGGCTTCGTCGAAAAACACAAAAGTTCGTTTGTTAATGGTAAATTATAATCTTTTAGATTTTTATATTTTTTATACTGAATTCGATTATTGTCAGCTGATTTATACATCTTTTTAAATTTGCATTGTCCCCCGACTCTTAAATCTGACAATTCATTATCGTTTAAAATATTACTAGTAATTTTAGATATTTGTGGTTTTAGAATCTTAACCAATTTTTTTTGATATAATCCTCTTATATTTTGATCTATTTTTTGCACATCAGACAAATTTAAAGATTTAAGATCTGTCTTATTTTTTAGATTAAATTTTTTTTCTGAACATAAATTAATTAAATTATTTATAGTTCTCATAGTTTTATCATCCAGATCAACTGAAAAATTTCTCTTTTTTTTTGTAATCAGATTATAAAAATTTTTTTTAATATTAGTCATTTTAATCAAATTGATTTAGATTTTAAAATCGCATTACAAACTTTTAAATCTTCAATATCATTAATATCAAACGATCTTATCTTTGGCATAATATAATTAATATGTTTGTTATTTGAATATAGCTTTTTTTTATTTAATAAATTTTTATGAGCTATATAAATTGCTCCATTTTCAAAAAAAGAGTTGATCTTAAAATCCTGTCTTCTTGTAGTCATTTTCTTTCTCTTTATAACGTACTTCCATGTTTTATTGTTCAAATCAATAGCTTCAAAAGGATTTTCTAAAGAGGATGAAATTGAAAATAAGCTAAGTGGTTTTTTGTTTTTAATAATTTTCAAACAATTATTTATATCTTTATAATTTCTAAGTGGAGAAGTCGGTTGTAATACAACTAAATAATCATAAGAGATTTTTTTTATTTTTAGCCAATTGTTAAAATGTAAAAAAGTCTCAATAAAGCTAATTTTATCTCCTGAAAGATTTTTTGGACGATTATATTCATGATTTATTTTGTATTTTTTTGATATTTTTTTTGTTTTTATACAATCAGTGATTAAAAAAATATCTTTTAGATTGGATTTTGTAGCAGCCAGAAATGTGTATTCTATTAAACTTTTTTTATTTAATTTTGTTATATTCTTATTTTTTATTCCCCTTGAGCCTGCTCTCGCTGGGATTACTGCTAAAATTTTCATGTTATTTTTGCTATTTTTTTTGATAATTCCTCATAATCCCCAATTGTCTTTTTTTGCCAAATGGGAATAGCTATTCTTTCAGATAAAATTTTATAAGTTTTTAATGATCTCTTTTGTTGTTTTTTTTTCAAAGCATGTGGCCAAAAATAAGAACAATGCCATTTTATAGCATCCGGTAAATTTTTAGTTCCGAAGCCCAATTTGTTTAGTAGAGTTACTATTTTTTTTCTTTGGTTTTTTTTTGGGACCTTAAAAATAAAACAATCATAAGCTGGAGCAGAAAAAAGAGGGATTTCTCTTATCTCATAATAATTATTTAAGTTTTTTTTTAATCTTAAATATTTTTTTTTGTTATCTTGTATAATATAATTTAATTTCTTTATTTGCACTTTACCTATCGCAGCTTGAATTTCTGTCATTCTATAATTAAATCCAAAAATAGACTTTGTGTCATTACCCCTAGAAACTTTCGGATTATTTTCATGACCGTGATCGTGATATTCCTTAGATATTTTATAGAATTTTGAATTATTTGTAAGTACCAAACCACCTTCTCCTCCAGTTGTAATCATTTTTGCATAGTCAAAACTTAAGACACCTACATCTCCGATTGTTCCTAAAAATTTGCCTCGATATTTTGCTCCTACAGCTTCGCAGTTGTCCTCGAGGACTTTAATTTTTCTTTTTTTTGCGATTTTTAGTATTTCATCCATTCTTGCTGGCACTCCTAACATATGCACTGGAATAATAGCTTTAGTTTTTTTTGTAATAAGTTTTTTTAAATCTTGCGGATCCATATTTAAAGATTTATCTATGTTAGTTATTATCGGTTCTGCCCCAATATCTAAAATAGCTTCAATAGTAGCGATAAAATTAAATGATTGTGTAATGACTTCATCACCTCTTTTAACCCCCAATGCTCTTAGCGCAACTTTAATTGCTGCAGTACCTGAAGATACACAAACTGAAAATTTGGAATTAAATTTTTTTGAACAAACTTTTTCAAATTCTCTTACATGGAATCTTTTTCTTAATTTATTAAAACCATGAGCAAGAAAGACTTTGCCCTCTTTATCAAAAATTCTATTTATTGCTTTTTTTTCTTCTTTGCCTAGTAATTCCCAACCTGCCATATCACCTTGTTATTTTACCATTTTTAAAATTTCTGCATGATTGCTTCTAGCTATTTCTAAATGGGTATTATTAATTTTATTCATTTTATTTTCTACAAACATATTATCTCTAAATCCTAGATCAATTTCTAGTTCATTCAAAATTTTGAGTGTTTCCTCTGAGTAGTTTCCGGATGGGTGCGACATTGTTTTAATTTGATCATTGGAAATTTTCAAAATTTCAATCAATTTTTCTTTATTTTTTATATATTCATTTTTTTGTTTTACAGAAGTAAGTTTATGCAATTGATTAGGATGAGAATGAGAATGAAGTCCTATGATATTTTTATCTTTTTGAATTAATCTTATATTTTTAGTATTTAAAAAAATAATTTTTAGACAAGATTTTGCATCAAATTTTTTTTCATTAAAAAGCTTAAGCATAATTGAGTCATAATCCTCTAGGGATAACATTTCATTTCTGACCAATCTAAACTTTATATCCTCTATCGAATAAAATGAGTAGGTTTTTTTTATTTGATGAATTTTTTTTTCATTTAATCTTAAAAAATTATTTAATTTTGAGTCATCACATTTCAAAAAAAATAATTTATAAAAGTCATTTATATTATCAAAATAATTTGTTCGAAAATATCTATATACTTCCAAAAGGTTTATTTTTTCTTCAAAAACTATGGAGGGTATAAAAAAGAAACTTTTTAACTTGTATTCATCTAAAATTGGATAAATTACATCATAAACACATTTTAAACCGTCATCAAAAGTAAGGCAAACTTCATTTTTTTTAAGTATTCCTTTTTTTAATTTTTCGTAAAATTCATGCGAATTTATAATGTTTTCTCTTCCAATAAATTTTATTATCTTAACAAAATCATCTTTGGAAATTGAACCTTGGCCACTTTTATGAATTTTATCATCGTGAAAATGATGAAACATAATTCCATGAAAATGAAAATTGTTTTTTTTAAAATAATTCATTTATCCATTTTTGTTTTAGTATCGGAACCTGTTTATCTCTTTCAGTTTTATTTTTTAAATATTCTGAAATCATTCCGCTTTCAAAATTTTTATTTAATCTTTCCAAAGTTTCAGGTGTGAAGTCCTTAATTTTAAAAACTAACCTTTTGTTTTGAACATTAATCGGATTAATTTTCTCTATTTTTTCAAAATTAAGTATAATTTGTAAGTAAATTTTAAACATATCAAAAATTAGTCTAGTGCCTATTTGGTGAATATTATCATTTTGAAAAATTCTTGGTCTAATCTGATGAATTATCTGTCCAGTATCAATACCCTCATCTAAAAACATAAAGGTAGCGCCTGCATACTCTGGCTCATTTTCAACAAAAGGAAAAAAATTAGTTCCGCTACCAGTGTAATATGGGCTTAAACCAAGATGTACATTCAAAATTCTATTTTTGTATTGTTGTAAAATCTGACCTTTTATTAAAGAGGATCCATAAACAATGATAATATCAGGATTTAAATTATTTATTTTATTTAAACAATCTGATGAGGATGTATAGCCAGTGTAACATTTTTCATTGTTTGATTTATCTTTTAAAAACTGAATTTTATTTGAATAGAATTCCTTTTCACATTCATATCTCGTATTTAAATGTTTTATTTGATTAGGAGTTTCCTTATTATTTTCTTTTTCTAGTTTTTTGTTTAATCTCTTACCTTCTTCTGAGAAACTTTTTAAAATTTTTATACCTTTTTCATTACTTAAGAAAATTCTAAATGCATCGTGTCTCAATTCTGAAGAAGTAAAAATAACAATTTTTTTATCCATAGCTCCGCACTTTGTAAAAAGTTAGTTTTACAATTGAAATCATAAATATTTATTTTTAAACTGGACTAAATAAAAACTCGTTTTTTTTGATAGTTGTTTTAAGTGATCCAATTAGTATTTCTAATTTATTTCTCTGCAATTCTAATATTTTAAAAATATTACTTGCAAAAGGTCCATTAGAAAATTTGTATTTTTTTGTTAAATTTAATGTAAAAAAATTATGGGAAATATATCCTAAAGAATTTTCACTTTTTTTACATCTTGTTACAAAATTTTCAATATCAAATTGTGATTTACAAAATCCATTTAAAAAATATTTGAGACCTCTGCAAAACTGCAGTTTCTTTATAATTTCAGTTTGTGAGAATTTTTTATGAAAACAAAATATGTAGTCTCCCATCATATTTATTTCTTTGAAAATAAATTTATTTTTATATTTTTTTTTAATTGCTGTTTTAGGTGAATATATCTGAAAGTCTGGGCCTAATTTTTCCTTTAAGTCAGATTTAAGAAGATTAAGTTTTTTGTGATCTATTTTAATTACTGCCCACATTTTATTTTTTTTCGAGTTCTTTTTTTAACTCATCGTACTCTCTCATTTTTCTTTTCATAAAATTTAAAGTTAGTTTAGTTCTCTCTGTGATACCTTTTGGAGTGAGTATGTAAGATTGGAAATATTTTACTTTTTCTTTTTGTTTATGGAAATTCTTTATCTTTACCAGGCCTTTATCCTTGAGTGCACGTAGACAATAATTTAATTTTCCTAAACTAAAACCTAGTTGTTTAGCCATTTCTCTTTGAGAGGATTTGGTATCTTTATTAAGTTTTCTTAAAACTTCAAACTCATCTTGTGATTTAATTTTTTTCATGTTCAACGATTGAACTTATCGTTCAATAAGTGAACAGTAAAGTACTTATTGTCATTTTTTTTCAATAATAATTGATAAAATTGCCTATTTTATTGATTTTTTTATTAAGTTTATTATTTGTCTATTTTTATAATCATGCACCATGAGGTCTTTGGCAATTTTTTTGATTTTGCTCTTCCATGACGTTATTTTCATTCCTATTATACGATCTAAGATTATATTCACTTCTTTTTGATCATAATTTTCATCGGTCCAAAAAAAACCTTTTTTTTTCATTTTATAATTCCAAAAAATATCAATTATTTTTTTTGTTAATTTTGCTCTATTATTAAATATAGCAGTTTTATTCATACGACTTAGGTTTTCTAATCCTATAGTTGAAGCTGATGTAATAGTAACAGCGCTTTTGTCACATAGTGAATATAATTTGTTAGATCCTTGTTTTTTTTTAGAAATGTAAACTATTTTATCATTAGATATTCTTTTTTTAAAAAATTCTATTTCCTTTAATCCTTTCGTTTTTCCAATTGCCTTTAAATATACATTTAATGTTAATTTTTTTTTAAGACAATATTTTGATAAAAATGAAAGAAGTTTTATATCAGGCTCAAAAAATTTTTTTCCCTCAAATTTTAGTCCACCTGTTTTTACAATTGGTCTCAACGCTACGTTTCCATTTGAGATAAATAATAATCTTTTTTGTTGGGAACCTTTTTTATTTATTTTAAAGTAATTATTTCTTACAGATCCAAGTGCAATCGTTTTTGTGCTAATATATTTTTTGTATAAATTACAAAAAGATTTATTTAGCCCAATTACATAATCGGCTTTTAAATTCTTGTATTTTTTAAGACTTTTAAAAAATTTAAAATTTCTAAAACCATTTTGAATTGAAATAAACTTTTTATCTGGGAAAAAATTTTTTAGTGTATAATAAAAGGTATAGTTATCATTACCAGTGATAACGACTTTACAATTAGACAAAAGAATATAGTTTTTTAAATAATTTCCAAAATTAATTTTTTCAAATTTTAAAAGCATAAAAAATAACACATAGATATTAATTTCATTCTTTCTAATATCTAAAACGCTTATTTGATTTTTATCGAGTGAATGAGAAATTTCTTTCTTAAATATATGATCAAAAAATAAGATATTTGTTTTTTTTGGTGGAAAAAAATTTTTTTTTGCTGAGATAAATTTAAATAAATTTTTAAACATGTTTTAGTAACTTTTATTCAAACTAAAAAATTATTTTTTCTCTTTTTTTGATGAATTAGTATCTTTTTTTTAACTGGTGGTAAAAATTCTAACATTAATTTAAAAGTTGTACTCTTATTGAAATTCAAATTATATATGTAATTGTGGATTATATCGTTCAAGTATTGAACGGTAAAGTAAAAAATGCTATATATTTCAAAATTTTTAATATTTATATATAAAATGATAAACTTACTTTACTGTTGTAAGATTGGCATAAATTAATATGGATAAAATTAACAAATATTTTGAATCAAGCTCTTCGGTTATAAAAAAACTAAGTAGTCATGAAAATGAAATTCAATTAATTTGTAAAGAAATATTAATAACTAATAAAAATAAAAAAAAAATTTTAGTTGCGGGTAACGGTGGTTCTTGTGCCGATGCTGAACATTTCGTTGGTGAATTACAATGTACTTTTAAAGATGTATCGCGAAAACCCATTTCAGCTTTTGCTTTAGGAAATCTAGCTCCAGCTCTAACTGCTTGGTCAAATGATTTTGAATTTTTGACGTTTTATAAAAGACAGGTTCAAGCTCATGGTGTGGATGGCGATATACTCTTTTTAATCACTACAGGTGGTGGAGAAAAAAAATCTGGAGCATCAATGTCTTTGGTTGAGGCTGCAAAAGAAGCTAAAAAAAAAGGTATGAAAGTAATATCGTTAGTCGGAAAAACGGGAGGTATATTGAACGATATTTCTGATATTTCTATACTGGTAGAGAGTAATGTTACCTCACTTATTCAGGAAGCACATATGTCAATACTTCATTGTATATGTGAAATTTTAGATCCAAAGTTGAGTAAATAAAAATGAAATTAAATTTTAAAAAAAAAATTACACCATATATAATTGCTGAAATTGGAATTAATCATAATGGATATTTAAAGCTAGCTAAAAAGTTGATTTTGGAATCTAAGCTTGCTGGTGCAAATGCAGTAAAATTTCAAAAACGAGATGTCACTGATTTAGTAAATTTTAACAAAACCCCTGGAAAATCAATTGGTTATCTCAGTAAGCATGCTAATGATATAAAAAAAACAAAAATTAAATTTGGTGGATGGGTATATCCTGATGTGAGATTGGAGCTATCTGACAAAGATTATCTTGAAATAAAGAAGTATACAAAAAAACTAAAAATTGATTTGATTATTACTCCCTGGGATGAAAAAAGTATGTCGTTTGTAAAAAAACTTGGAGTTAAATATATAAAGATAGCCAGTATCGACGCAAATAATTACCACTTTTGTGAGTTTGTAGCAAAACATAGACTTCCCACAATAATAAGCACCGGTATGTGCACTTATAACGAAATTCTAATAACCCAAAAGATATTTAAAAAATATAAAACTCCTCATATCTTTTTACATTGCACATCTGCATACCCTAGTGATGAAAAAGATAAAAATTTAAATTGTATTCCAGAACTAAAGAAAATACTTAATGATGAGGTAGGATTTTCAGGTCACGGTACGGGAGTGATAGGAGCAGTTGGTGCAACAGCATTAGGAGCAAAAATCATAGAAAAACACGTTACGTTAAATAAAAAAATGCATGGCCCAGATCATGCCGCATCATTAGAATTTTCAACGTTTAAAAATATGGTAGAACTGTGTAAAAAAGTAAAAATAAGTCTGGGTGATAAAAATAAAAAATTTTTAAAGTCAGAAAAAGTTCTACACAATATTTTGATAAGGAAATTTGTAATAAGAAAAAACATAAAAAAAGGATCTAAATTTAATTTTAATAATATTAAAACTGCTTTAACTTATAAAAATAGTGGTATATTGCCAAAATATTATTTAAAAATATTAGGAAAAAGATCAAGAAGAAACCTTAAAATTGGTCATGTTATTTCTTGGGCAGATGTAAGATAGTTAGTCAGAAATTATTGATGAGCCTGCCTTACCTATTTCTAATTTTGTAAAATTTATTTTTTGTTTTTGGAATTTCAAAATAGTTTTCTTTAGATTTCTTGTAACCATTAAAAAAAAACCACCCCCTCCTGCACCAATAATTTTTCCTCCTATTATATTTTTATCTTTTAACAAATTTTTATAAACTTTATCTATCGAAGAATTTGTAATATTTTTGCTTAATTTTTTTTTAATATTCCAATGGGTGTGAAATAATTGTCCTATTTTTTCATAATCACCTTTTAAAATAGCCGAATTCATACTTGGAACTAATTCTTTAATTTTATCATAATATTCAATATTTATTTTTTTATCTTGGGACTTAATAATTTTTGAAGAGTCCCTTATCACATTTGTATAAACTAAAACCATATGTGAATTTAGTTTATCTATAATCTTTTTTTTAACTCTTATTTTGTGTACATTAAATTTACCTTTTTTATCAATTTTAACTTTAATTATCCCTCCAAAAGTAGATGCTATTTGATCTTGCCAACCTCCTCGCAAACCTAGCTTTCTTCTCTCAATATTAAAGGCTATTTCAACAATTTTTTTTCTAGTGAGTTTTAATTTTAGTAGCTTTTTAATTGCAGTTATAAGGCCTACGATAGTTGAACTGGAGGTGCCAAGTCCTGTTCCAGTTGGTAAAGTTGAAAAAAAATTTATTTGTATTTGATTTTTAATATTAAAATGTTTTAAAACTTCTCTTATTAATTCATGCTTTATGTTATTTACTGAGTAACAAAACTGGGTAGAAGTAGTTTGTATCAAAATTTTTTTATCTAGAGGCCGTTTAGATACAGAAACATATACACCTTGATTAAAAGCGCAGGTTAAGAATAAGCCTGTTTTTCTCTTATAATAAAAATCAATATCTGTTCCACCACCTGCTAAAGGAATTCGAAAAGGTGTTTTAGAAATAATCATTTACTTTATTTTAAAGCCTGATTTTTTGGCATCTAAATAAAATCCTTTTACTGTGTCTAGAGAATATTTTTTTGGTTTTAGACCAAATAATTTTTTTTTTATTTAAATATATTGGTGGAACGGTAATTATATCTGCTCCAGCTCCTGCTGCCGATTTTATGTCGTAAGTCATTCTACAGCTCGCCCATAAAGATTTACATTTGGTTTTTCTTTTTATAAAAGTTGACATTTTTTTAAATTCTTTATTTGCATCAATGCCTATGTCATAAAGTCTTCCAGCAAATATTGATAGAATATGACTTTTATTTTTTATCATTGGATAGATTTCTTTGATTTGATTAAGTGTAAAGATAGCTGTTATATTTAATTTAATGTTATGTTGACTTAATTTTTTGATTAGATTTTTAGTGCTTTTTCCAGAAGTATAAGTAATAGGAATTTTGACATAAATATTCTTACTAATTTCACTTATTTTTTTTGCTTGATAAAAACAATTTTTTTCATCGTCAGCGAATACTTCGATTGATAAAGGTTTTTTTTTGGTCAATTTGAGTAAAGATTTTGTATAACCCAAATAATCTTTAACATTTAATTTTCTAAATAATGATGGATTAAAAGTAAATCCATCAACCGAATTAAAATATTTTTTTATTTCTTTGTTGTCAGGGCCATCAATATATATTTTAATCTTTTTCATATGGTATAATAAACTTTAAATGTATATTTGCAAAATCTTACGTTGTCTATTTATTTTTAAAAAATTTTCAAATTTGAGTATGTCACAAACCATGGGCATCATATCGCTATGAGACGTAGTAAATTATGAATCCTTTTTTTAATTTAAAATTAATCTGGTCTATCAAGATAAATAAAATCAAGGTTGAAAAGGTAAAATTTTATATTCTGTTGCATATTGCCCATTATATCTTTTCATTTCAAATTGAGAAAAATGATATTAATTTTATATCGTTCAACTATTGAACAGTAAAGAGAAAAATGATAATAGTTTGTTCTATATAATAAAGATATATGAAAAAATCGTTTAAAAAGAAAAAAAAAATTTCTGTTTGTGCTATAGTTCCAGCTCGTTCTGGATCACGTAAAGTAAAAAATAAAAACATAATAAAAATTTTGAACCATCCAATTTTTGCATACTCAATAGGAATTGCAAAAAAAACGTCGCAAATAGAAAAAGTTATTTTTTCAAGTGATTCAAAATTTTATTTAAAAATTGCTAAGAAATATAAGCCTGATTTCTTGCATAAAAGATCAAAAAAAAATTCCTCTCATACTGCTACTGATTTTGATTTTATCAAAGAAATTTCTAAATATTTAAAATATAAATTTAATTATAAACCTGATCTTTTTGTTTTGTTGAGAGGAAATTGTCCAACAAGAAATGTTGATCAGTTAAATATAGCTATAAAAAAATTTAAGAGAAATATGTCAAATTTTTCAGCACTTAGATCTGTTTCAAGAATGTCAGAGACAAGTTATAAAACTTTTTATATTGATAAAAAAAAATTAAGGGGGGCTTTTAAAAATAGGTTTGATATTGAAAGTCTTAACCGGCCTAAAGAAAAGTTTCCCGAAACATTTTCAGGAAATGGTTACCTAGATATAATAAAGCAAAGTTCTATAGAAAAGAACTTTGTTCACGGTAAAAAAGTTATGCCTTTTATTAACAGAGATATTTGTGTAGATATTGATTATCCAGATGATGTAATTTATGCTAAATATGTCCTTACAAAATTCAAATACTTTAAGCTAAAATCATGAGTTTTAAATTTCAGAAACCGTCATATTTTGAAAAATTTGAACCTCCATCGATGGTTCCACCAATTAAAATTTATTGGAAAAAATCTAAAGATTATTTTGTGTGGGATGACAATAATAAAAAATACATCGATTTTACTTCATCTATATTTGTAACAAATATAGGTCATAGTAATAAACGTTTCAAAAAAAAGATTATTAAAGTACTTAATAGCCCTCTTAGTCATAGCTATGTCTATTATAATAAATTTAGACAAGAATATATTTCTAAACTGATTAAATTTGTAAACAGAAAAAAATTAAATAAATGTTTTTTTGCTTCTGCTGGAACTGAAAGTACAGAAGTCGCTTTAAAATTAATGAGATTAAATGGTCTTAAAAAAAATAAATCAAAAAAAGGTATTATTTGTTTAAAAGGAAATTGGCATGGCAGAACCATGGGTGCTCAATTAATGTCGGATAGTGTGGATCAATCAAAATGGATTACGACAAAAGATAAAGATATTTTTCATATAGATTTTCCTTATCCGTGGGTCAAAGGTTACGATAGTGATAATTTTTTTTTAAATTCCATTAAAAAAAGATTTAACAAAAAATTTAATTTTAAAAAAAATATTACAGGAATTATGATTGAAGCTTTCCAAGGATGGGGTTCTCTTTTTTATCCAACAAAATATATTCAAAGTTTAGTTAAGTTTGCTAAAAAAAATGACATTCTGATAAGTATTGATGAAATGCAGTCTGGGTTTAGTCGCACAGGAAAAAATTTTGCATTTGAACATTATAACTTTACTCCTGATATAGTTTGTTGTGGCAAAGGCATGGGATCTGGAATGCCTTTATCTGGTGTTATAACTTCAAAAAAATTAATAGATATACCCAATGCCAATCTCCAATCTACTCACTCAGCTAACCCTTTGGCTTGTGCAGCCGGATCGGTGACGCTTGATGAGATTAAAAGATTAAAACTTACTGAAAGATCGCATAAATTAGGTAAAATATTTGAAAAAAATCTAAATATAATTAAAGAAAAATATTCAGAATGTATTGAGCTAGTGACAAATAAAGGATTAATTGGCGCAATTATTTTTAAAAAATTCTTAGGTTATCAAGCCAAAGAAATTTCAAGCGAAGTTTCGAAAAAATGTCTTAAAAAAGGTTTGCTTGTTGTTGCTACTAACAGAGATTCTATAAAGTTTGGGCCTCCACTTATTATTACAGAAAAAGATCTAAACAAATCAATGAAAATAGTTGATGCAGGTATAAAAGAATTTATTTATGAAAATAGTAAAAAAAATTAGACATATAGGAATTGTAACAGACAACTTAAAAAAATCCTTATGGTTTTATGAGAAACTATTAGGATTTAAATTAAAAATAAAAATGAGTGAATATGGTAAAAAAACAGAAAAACTCACTAATATTAGTAAGGTAAAAATAGAAACGTTAAAACTAAAATCAAAAAAAAGTAGTGTAATGATAGAGCTTCTTTATTTTAAAAATAGAAAAATTAATGGATCTGGAAGATATAATATTTCACGTATAGGTACTTCGCACTTTGCTGTAACAGTGAGTAATTTAAATTCTATTTATAAAAAATTTAAAAAATTAGGAATTAAATTTGTGTGTGAGCCTTTATTATCTAATGATGAAAAGGTAAAATTAACCTTTTGTAGGGCGCCTGAGGGTACTTTAGTTGAAATGGTAGAAGAATTAAAATAATAATGAAAAATTCACTAACCCATACCTCTAAAACTAGAGGAAAAAAAGAACTTAATTTATATTCTTATCGGGCTGCCAATGTCAGGCTAACATGGTGCAAGCAAGTCATATCACTAATTAAAAAATTTAAAATTAAATCGATAAATGATTTAGGTTGTAATTATTTTCAATTTTATAAAGAAATAAAATATCAAAAACTTAATTATTCCTACTTTGGATATGATATTGATAAAGAATTTACCTCTATTGGAGTAAAACATTTTCCTTCAATAAAAAAAAAATATAAAATTGGCAATATTGAAAATATTAAATTAAGAAAAGCTGACTGTAGTATTATCTCTGGAACCTTGGCTCATAGTGATTATCCCCTAAAAATATTGAAAAATATATTTAAAAGCACAAATAAGCTCATAATCATAAGGGATATGTTTGGGAAAAAACATATTGAAAAAATAAGCCGTTATAAAGCTTTACAACCGGTAAATTATAGACAGTTCTCTTTTGAAAATATTTCAAGATTAATGAATAAAAACAATTTTACTGTTTTTTTTATTTTAGATGAGGCTACTGACTACTCTACTAAATCTAAAAGTAAGAAATATGCGTTAAATCGAAAGTATTATATTATGGTTGGTTTAAAAAATGGAAGATAAAAAGATTGCAATTGTGACAGGAGCGTATAGAGGCTCTGGGCTAAAAATATCGGAATTATTAATAAAAAAAGGTTTCAAAGTTTACGCTTTAGATCTTGAGTATAAAAAAAATATGCAAATTCAAAAAAATAGAATTTGTTATAGGATTGATTTATCAAATTTCAATCAAATTAAATCATTTGTTAAATTTTTAAAAAAAAGAGAAATAAAGGTAGATTGTTTAATTAATAATGCAGGGGTAAGTTTAAAAAAAACAAAAAATAATTTTATCAATTACTGGGAAAAAACTTTAAAAATTAATTTAACATCTGTTTATGTTTTAAGTGAAATGACTGTTCCTTTATTAAAAAAATCCAAAAATCCTTCAATTGTAAATATTTCAAGTATCTCAAGTAAAATTGCTATGTCAATGAATCCAGCTTACAATGCTTCAAAAGCTGGAATATTAGCCTTAACTTCAAGTCAAGCACTTGATTTTTCAATTTATAAAATAAGATCAAATGCAATTTGTCCTGGTTACATAAAAACAAATATGACAAAAACTTCATTCAGTACTAAAAAATTAAAAAACGCCAGGTTAAACAGATTAACAATTAAACGATACGGATCGTCAGAAGAGGTTGCTAATTTAACATATTTTTTATGTTCTGAAAAATCAAAGTATATAAACGGCCAAGATATTGTCATAGATGGTGGTTTTTTAAAAAAAGGTATTTAATTTCTGTGGCCATGAATCCAGTCAAAAACATGAACAAAATAGTAAAAAAATTATTAAATGAAATTAAAATAATTAATAATTCAATTTTAAAAAAAAAATTAAATTATAAAAATAAAAGCAAAGTTGAAATTGACCCTGTTACTAAATTTGATATTTTAATAGAAAAAAAAATTAGGTCTTTTATTAAAAGAAATTTTTCAAATCATTCAATAGTTGGAGAGGAATTTAAAGACTATAAAAATAACAGTTTGTTTAAATGGTATATAGACCCAATAGATGGAACTAAGGCATTAATTATGGGTCTACCGAACTGGGCAAATCTAATTGGCCTTTTCTTTAAGAATAAACCAGTTTTGAGTTTAGCTAATTTTCCTAGCCTTAATAAATTTTATATTGCTTATAATAACGAAGCCTATGTAAAAATTAATAATATTTTTAAAAAGGTTAAATCTTCGAAAAATAAAAATCCATCTAAATCTTTATTAGCGATGAATACAATTTCAACACAGCAAAACTTAAAAATCTTTAAAAAACTTAAGAATAAACATTTTTTAAAGATTACTGGAGCGGATGCTTTAAATTATTGTCTTTTGTGTGAAGGAAAAATAGATGTTGTTATAGAATCGGGATTAAAAAAAGTCGATTTTTTTCCATTAATGAAATTAGTAAAAAACTCAGGTGCAATTATTACGGATTGGAACGGAAAACAAAAATTTAGTAATGGTGATGTTCTTGTCGCAAGTAATAAAGTTTTACATAAATATTTTCTAAGAAAATTAAAAAGAAATTAGTTTTTAATGTTAAAAATTTTTTTCAGTGCATAAATCAAGCCAATTGAGCTATTAGTACTGGTCAGCTTCACGTGTTACCACGCTTCCACACCCAGCCTATCAACGTAGTGGTCTACTACGGCTCTATAGGAAGAACTAGTTTTGAGGTG
>MDTD01183309.1_pt1 | contig 30785 bp, 24 predicted proteins | sample 811221 | NCBI WGS metagenome assembly MDTD01 (sample SAMN05326646, study PRJNA326480) | marine metagenome | isolation source: seawater | place: Pacific Ocean: South West | collected 2011 | reverse complement strand
CGGTTCGATGATCGCGATCAGTTCGACGGCGTCCGTCGCCCGCGTGCTCACCGAACAGGCCGAACTCGACTCCCAGCACGGCCGCGTCTCGATGTCCGTGCTCATCATGCAGGATCTGGCGATCGTTCCGTTGCTGTTGATGGTCAGCTTCCTCGGGCAGTCGACGTCGTTCAACGACGTCGCCGTCGAACTGGGCGGTCGTGCCTTCTGGCTGGCCTGCTTCCTTGCGGGCATCTTCCTGGTGGGCCTCCTGGTCATTCCGCGAATCTTCGGATCCACCGCCCGGACCGGCAATCGGGACCTGCCGATCGTGCTGGCGCTGGTCACCTGCCTGCTTGCGGCCTGGATCGCGTGGCTGCTCGGATTCTCTCCTGCCCTGGGCGCATTCGTGGCGGGTCTGGTGCTCGCCGATTCCCCGTACGCGCAGCAGATCCGGGCGGACGTGCTTCCGTTCAAGGCGGTGTTCCTGACGCTGTTCTTCGCCTCCATCGGCATGCTGGCGGACGTCCCCTGGCTGCTCTCGGGTGTGAACCTCTGGATCGTGCTCGGAGTCGCGGCCGCGATCATCCTCGGCAAGATCGTCCTCGCGGGACTGGTCTTCCGTCTTCTGGGCATTCAGGGCCGGATCAGCATCGCGTCCGCGCTCTGTCTGGCGCAGATCGGCGAGTTCTCGTTCGTCATCGGTACGGCGGCGACCCGCCGTGATCTGATCTCGAACGAGATCTTCCAGATCCTGACTTCGGCGTCGCTGGTCACCCTGCTGCTGGTTCCGTTGCTGGTCGGACGGAGTCACTGGTGTTCGACCCGGCTGGTCCGCCTCCTGGTCGGCCTTCGTCTCATGAAGGAGCCCGGCCCGGAAGGGGAGTCGCTTGCGGCGCTGGAGGACCACGTGATCCTGGTCGGAGCCGGTCCCGCCGGCCGCAGTGTGCTGGATCGACTCCGCGGGGAGGGTCGCGAACCCGTCATCATCGAGATGAATCCGCGGACCGTCCGTGAGCTGGGGCGGGAGGAGCATCGGGTGGTGCTCGGCAACGCGGCCCGCGGGGGAATTCTTCTGCACGCCGGCGTGAAGCGGGCGCAGGCGCTCATCGTGACGCTTCCCGACACCACGGCATCGGTGGGCGTAATCGAGCAGGCAAGAAATCTGGCCCCGGATCTGCTGATCGCGGCCCGGGCCCGGTACAAGGTGCACAACCACCTGCTGGAGGAGGCCGGTGCGGATGTGGTGATCACCGAGGAGGATCAGGTCGGGGACGTGCTCGGCGAGGTGATGATCGATCGTCTGCGGGGCAATGCGCCGACGGAGTGAAATGGGCGGACGGCGGTGGCCACGGACGGGGCCACATGAGTACGACGTGTACAAGCTACGTTCTGCAGGGCATCGAAGCCGCGAGGTGCGTCATCGAGGCGGACGTCTCGCACGCCACGCTGCCGCGGACCACCATCGTCGGATTGCCGGACATGGCGGTCCGGGAATCCAGCGAACGTGTCCGCATTGCGATCGAGAACAGCGGATTCGAGTACCCGTTCGGTCGGGTGACGGTGAACCTCGCTCCGGCGGATCTCCGCAAGGAGGGGCCGGTCTACGATCTGCCGATCGCACTGTCGATCCTGCGGGCCGCTGGCCTGCTCCCCCCCGAGGCCGGGGGCCGTCTCGACCGGTGTCTCGTGGCCGGTGAACTGGCCCTCGACGGCACGCTGCGTCCCGTGCGCGGAGTCGTTCCGCTGGGCGTGCTCGCCCGACGATGCGGCATCCGGCATCTCATCCTTCCCCTGGAGAACGGGCCCGAAGCCGGACTCGTGGATGCCGTCTCGGTCTGGCCCGCCCGCTCGCTGCGTGATGTGGTGGCCCATCTCTCGGGGACCGACCGACTGCGTCCCGTCGCAACCGACCAACGGCCGGAGTCGTCGCCCGGTCTCGACGTCGATCTCGGGGACATCAAGGGGCAGGAGAGCGCCAAGCGTGCGTTGGTGATCGCCGCGGCGGGGCGTCACAATCTGCTCATGGTGGGACCGCCCGGCTGCGGGAAGACGATGCTCGCCCGCGCGCTACCGGGTCTGCTTCCTCCGATGACCTCGGAGGAGGTGCTTGAACTGGCGCAGGTCCATTCCTGCGTCGGACTGCGGAGCGGGCATGCACCGGTCACGGTCCGACCGGTGCGTGCGCCCCACCACACGGCTTCGGCCGCGTCGTTGGTGGGAGGAGGGACAGTTCCCCGGCCCGGCGAGGTGAGTCTTGCGCACCACGGGGTCCTCTTCCTCGATGAACTCCCCGAGTTCACCCGCGGTGCCCTGGAGGCATTGCGCGAACCGCTGCAGGACCGGATGGTCACCGTCTCCAGGGTGAGTTCGACGGTACGCTTTCCCGCCTCGTTTCTGCTGGTCGCGGCCGCCAATCCCGACCGGACGTCACCCCGGAGGCGGGGGATTGATCGGCTCTCCGGGCCGCTGATCGATCGCCTCGATCTGCAGGTCGAACTCCGCCCGGTACCGGTTCGAATGCTGCGCAGCGATCATCGGGCGGACGTGGACAGTTCGGCGGACATGCGTCGGGTCGTGGTACGGGCCGTCGAGCGGGCGCACGATCGTCAGGGCACGGTTCCCAACGGAATGCTTCGCGGTGAACAGCTCGATCGTTTCGCCAGGATGCGTCCGGAGGCCGAGGCGTGTCTCATCGAGGTCCTGCAGGAGCGTGAACTCAGTGCGCGGGCATGGGACAGCCTGCGGCGCATTGCGCTCACCATCTGCGATCTTGACGATTCAGATGAGATCGAACGAACCCATGTGGTCGAAGCGACCGGGTACCGGGTGTTCGATCAGGCGGTCCGTGGGACGTGATCAGTCGAGGGGGCTTTGGTACTCGACGCCGTTCTCGCGGTCCTGCTTGTCCTGCTCATTGCCGATCAGGGCTCCGGTGCCGGCGCCCACTGCACCGCCGATGACGGCTCCGGGGGTTCCACCGATGAGCGCACCGGCTCCAACGCCCACTGCGCCGCCGATCAGAGCGCCGTCGCCGGTATGGCTGCCGCAGCCGACAAGCAGGAGGGAGGTCGAAAGGACGAATGTCGTGGTGAGGGTCTTCATGGCATCTCCTAGAAGGTGAGTGGATCGTGTGGATGCATCCTACAGTCCCGGGGCGAACCCGCGTCGCATGGTGTTCTCGGCAATGGCCCGGGGAACCACGAACTGGCCCAGATAGTCATTTCCGCCAGCCTTGGAGCCCACTCCGGACATTCCGAAGCCGCCGAAGGGCTGGCGGCCGACCAGGGCACCGGTGCACCCCCGGTTCAGATAGAGGTTGCCGACGCGGAAACTGCGGCGCGCAAGCTCGAGATGGCTGGGCATGCGGCTGAAGACACCGCCGGTCAGCTTGTAGGCCGGTGCATTGGCGAGTTCCAGGGCGTGTTCGAAATCCCGGGCCGGCATCACTCCCAGGACGGGGCCGAAGATCTCCTCCGTGGCGAGATGGCCGTCGGCGGGGACGCCGGTGAAGATGTGCGGCATCACGAAGGGTTTGCCGACACGCTCCGCGAGTCCGTCGGGGGGTGGTCCGCCAAGGGCCAGTTCGGCTTCCTCATGGCCCATGCGGATCGCCCGCTCGATGCGATCCGCGGCCTCCTGATCGATCACCGGTCCGACGTCCGTACCGGCGTGGAGCGGATCGCCGACGACCAGTCCGCGCGTGGATTCGACGAGACGTTCGATGAAGACGTCGTAGGCGGATTCGACCACGATGACCCGGGAGCATGCGGAGCACTTCTGTCCCTGGAAGTTGAAGGCGCTGTCGCGGACGCCGAGCACGGCCTCGTCGAGGTCGGCCGAGGCATCCACGATGATCGCGTTCTTGCCGCCCATCTCGCAGACGACCCGCTTCACGAAGGGTTGCGTGTCCGGCGTCATGCCGGCGGCCTGAATGATGTCCAGGCCGACCGCCTTCGATCCGGTGAATGCGATGAGGGCGATTCGTTCGTCCCGGACCAGCGCTGCGCCGACGGTCTCTCCGACTCCGGGGAGGAAGGTCAGCACGTCACGGGGCACGCCGGCGTCCCAGAGCAGTTCGCAGGCGATCCGGGCAATGCCGGGAGTCTGCTCGGCGGGCTTGAGCACGACCGTGTTGCCGGTCACCAGGGCGGCGGTGACCATGCCGACGCAGATCGCCAGCGGGAAGTTCCACGGGCTGATCACCACGGCCACGCCCCGCCCCTCGTGGAAGACCTCGTCGAGTTCGCCCACGTACCGTCCCAGCCGGCTCAGGTCGGTCCAGCGGAAGGCCTCGCGGGCGTAGAACTCGCAGAAGTCGATGGCTTCGCAGACGTCCGCATCCGCCTCGCGCCAGGTCTTGCCCGACTCGCGGATGATCACGCCCGACAGTTCGTCGCGACGCCTGCGCATGGCGGCGGCCGCCTTCATCAGCATCTGGGATCGCTCCGACTGCGGACGGTCCCGCCAGGCGGGGAAGGCGGCGGCGGCTGCGGTGACGGCGGCATCGGCGTCCTCCAGCGTGCCGTCGTTCGCGACGGTCGGGACGGAGGCCCGTTCCACGGCATCGGCGAAGGCCGTGCGCTGGTCCGCTTCGGCGAAGTCCCGCATGGGTTCGGTGCAGAATCGCTTGCCCTCCGCGACGGCATCGACGGAGATGCTCAGTGCGTGGGTCTCGGCGCGGCTCGCCATGCGTGCTTCGCCGGGATCCTCGTCCCAGGTCCGGTGCGGTGTCCGCAGCAGTTCGTCCGCCGTGGTCTCCGACAGCGAGGAACTGCGAAGCCACGATTCATTGGAGGTGTTCTCGAGCAGACGACGGACCAGATAGGCCATGCCCGGAATCATCTCCCCGACGGGGACGTACTCGCGGATGCGGAGCTCGCGATCATGGCAGACCGCCTTCATCTGGTCGTTCATGCCGCGGAGCATCTGGATCTCCATGGCGTTGGGAGGCAGGTCGGCGGCCTCCAGGGCCACCAGTCCGGCGGCCAGGCTGCGGATGTTGTGCGATCCGAGGGCCAGCTTGACGCCCGCTTCGCCGGGAGTTCGGGGCGTCGCATCGATGAAGTGGTCGACCATCCGTTCGAAGCAGGCGTCGGTATCGGACTTGCGTCCCCAGACCGGTTCGGGCCAGCCGTGCATGTCGGCGTGGATGATCTCCTCGTCCCAGTAGGCGCCCTTCACCAGCCGGACGGATACCTGCCGTCCGACCCGTCGGGACCAGTCGATGATTCGTCGGGCGTCGGCCTCGCCGCTGCGCAGGTAGGCCTGCATCGCAAGGCCGGCCTCGAAGTCGTACTCCTCGCAGCATCGCTCGAACAGCGACAGGGTCAGATCCTTGAACGCGTAGTGCTCCATGTCGAAGTTGACGAAGACGCCGTTTCGACCGGCCTGTTCGAGGATGGGACCGATCATGTCCACCAGTCCGTCGAGAGAGCCGTTCAGATCGATCGGATCGGTTCTGGCGTAGAGCGAGCTGATCTTGATCGACACGTTGGTGCGGGGAATCGCCCCCAGATGATCTGTTTCGAGGATGGGGTTCGGAGCCCACGAACTCACGGCCGCGGGAAGGGTCTCCACCAGATCGAGGTAGCGCTGCTGGTAGGTGGCGGCCTCCTCGTCGCTCACGCAGGCCTCACCAAGCAGATCGACCGTGAAGCCCACTCCCTGCTTCCACATCTTGGCGAGTTGCGGAAGGGCGGACGTCGCATCGGTGCCGGCAATGAACCGTTCGGCCATCGCGGTGATGCGTCCCGAGACCATCTTGGTCATGGTGCCCTTGAGCAGGCCGCCCGCGCTCAGGCCGAGTCCCATGCCCGAAGGCAGGGTGACTCCGGGCTGGGTCAGATAGTCCATGAGATGCTCGTGGACCTGTTCCGGTGTCTTCAGGGTCGGGAAGGTGTCGATGAAACGGAACAGCTGGACCTTGAAGCCCTCGTCCTGCATGGCCCAGTCCATCAGCTTGTCGGACCAGAAGGAGGCGGAGAGCATTCCCTTCTCGGCTCCACGCATCGATTCGATCAGTTCCGAACCGACTTCGTGGATGCGGCGTTCGCGTGCCTCGTCGTACCAGCCGTCGTGCGACGCTCCGGTCGGCCGGGGTGCGACCGCCACCGCCTGCGGTTTCCTGTTTCGTCGAAAAATCGCCATGGACGGCAGTATAGCCGCGGGGCCGGGGGCCCAGCGCGAGACGCGGATCGCAACGACGGCCCAAGCATCGGTCCTCGCCGACGAAGGAAGTCCGGGGAGTGGGGCGAAGCATCGAAATGCCGTGGACTGCCGCGGCGTGGCCGGCTAGGCTGCAGACTCCCTCCGAGAGACGACCACCCATGTCCACCACATCCACTCAGGAGCCCTGGACCACCCGACGACTGCTGACGTGGATGGGTGATCACTTCGCCTCCCGAGGCATCGAGGGGCATGACGTCATGGCCCAGGTCCTGCTGGGGCACGTCCTGGCCGTCGAACCCATCATGCTCTTCACGGACCCCGACCGCCCGACCACGGCCGAGGAGTTGGATCGTCTTCGCCCGCTCGTTCGGCGGGCGGCGGACGACGAACCGGTGCAGTACCTGGTGGGGGAGGGCCCCTTCCTTGGTCGACCGTTCCTCGTGGGGCCGGAGGTGCTGATTCCCCGGTCCTCAAGCGAATCGATCATCCAGTGCGTCCTCGACCGGCATCGCGGCGGAGTGGCGGGAGGGGCGGTGCCCGTGATCCGTTCCGTGGCGGACATCGGAACCGGGTCGGGTTGTCTGGCCATCACCTTGGCCATCCACATTCCGGGCGTGCGGGTGACCGCGACGGATCTGAGCACGGCGGCGATCGACATCGCGCGGGCCAACGCCCGCCGGCACGGGGTGGAGGATCGAATCGATTTCGTGGTCGGGGACGGATGCGCCCCGCTGGAGGCCGCCGCTCCCGAGGGGGGCTTCGATCTCGTGGTCTCCAATCCGCCCTACATCGCGGACCACACCTGGTCCACGCTCGACGCGAACGTCAGGGAGCACGAGCCGACGCTTGCCCTGCGGGGTGGCCCCGAGGGCCTGGACGTCATTCGTCCGCTGCTCGACGGCATCGGTTCGCACCTCGCTTCTGACGGGATGCTGGTGCTCGAGTTCGGCGATGATCAGGCCGCCCCGGTGCGTGCCCACGCCGACGGTCTCGGACTGGGACCGTCGAGCATCGTGCGCGACATGCACGGCGACGAACGTCTGCTGGTGGTCGACCGGTCGATCAGTCCGACGTCGTGAGCGCGTTGGTCACGGCCTCGATCAGCTGATCGGTCCGGAAGGGCTTGAACAGCACCGACTGCATGCCTTCCTGGGAAGCACGTACGATCGAATGGTTCGGGTCGTAGCCGAATCCCGTCATCAGGATCACGGGGATGCCCTCGTAGCGGGACCTGGCCTCCTGGAAGATCTCGTAGCCGGTGAGGTCGGGCATCTTGATGTCCGAGAGGACCAGATCGAACGCGGGACTGTTCGGCCGTTCGAACTCCGCCAGCGCGGCCCGACCGTTCTCGCAGGTGGTCACCTCGCCGCCGAGTTGCACCAGGATGCGTCCGACCGCGTTCCGGATGGTCTCCTCGTCATCGGCCACCAGGATCCGCCGCCCGGCGACGGTGTCGTCGCGTTCGATGCGGTGGATCGCCTGTTCGGCGTCGAGGATCGACTGGGGGCCGGCGGCCGTCGCCTCGATCCGGCTCCGCATGGAGGTCACGGCGGCGGAGAGCCGGCTCACAAGGGAGTTGTCGGCTCCCTGATCGTTCTCCAACTGACGGGCCACGTCGGTGATCTCCTGCAGCGGCTCGTCGAGGTCCACCAGCAGATTCCGCGCCGCCTGCTCGCTCACGGTGTAGCGTTCGACGACGAGAAGATCGAGCATGTGCATCGCGATGGCCACGTATTCGCCGAACAGCTCGGCCAGTTCCTGGTCGTTGGGATCGAAGTTGCCCGCCGAGTTCGACTCGATGTTGAAGACACCGATCACCTCGTCGTGCATCCGAAGCGGAACGGTGAGGGAGCTTGCGGCGTCGTCGAGCCCTTCGCGGTACATGGGATCGGCCTGCACGTCGCGGCAGTTGTACGACTCCCCCCGGGCGGCGACCCAGCCGGAGATTCCGTTGCCCTCCTCGCGGGCGTAGATCACTTCCCCCAGCTTGAGGGGATTGATGTTCTCGGAGATGACGAGTTCGAGCTGGCGGGATCGGGGATCGAGCAGCCGGATCTCGAAGTTGTCGAAGTTGAGTTCCTCCCGCACCTGCTGGACGATCCGCTGTTCCAGAAGTCGCAGCCGTTCGGCCACGTTGAGACTGGCGACCGTGGAGCGGTCGATGTGCAGCAGTCTCGAACCGGCGCTGGTGATGGCTTCGATGCGGAGCTGGTGCCGCCGCTCGTCGGTCACCTCGAGCACCAGGCACAGCCAGCTTCCCTCCGTCGACGGCGCCCGCAGCAGTTCCCAGTGGCGGTCGTCCTCGTGGAAGTGGCTCCGGCGCTGGGCCTTGGGCGACTGGCTCGACCAGCCGGTGGCCTGCTCGCGGAGCGACGGAGACAGTCCCGCGAACCGATCGTCCATCCAGATCGTGGTTCCATCGCTCGCCACCAGAGCCACGGCGTCTCCGAAGCTGTTCAGCAGGCTGCCCGATCCGCTGCCGGGGGAGAGGATCCAACTCGGTCGATTGGGGGTCCGGGCGCACCGGATCAGGGCGCTGGTGCGGTCGGCGGCGGCTTCGATCTCGAAGCGTGATCCGAGGGTTCCCAGATCGATCGCTCCCGAGGCGAGATCCCCGATCACGAGTAGAAGTGGTTGCAGATCGTTCATCACTCGAACCCCCGCTCCAGCAGCGTAGGAGAAGCGTAATTCGAAAATCCGCCCCAGCAACCGTCCTCCATCGGATTGGGGGCTTTCCCTGCTTGACAATACGCCCTCCCAACTGCGAACCTTCCTGCATCCGGGGGATCCGGCATCGGTCCGATGCCACCTCGGGCACTGCAGGGAAGTGGTGGACCACGTGCACGACGACACCAACCAGGACACGCCCGCCGCCTCCGACCGGTCATCCGGTGTCGACGGCGTTCGTGTCCAGGGCCTGTCCAAGCGGTTCGGTCCGGTGACGGCGGTCGAATCGGCCAGTTTCCGAATCAAGCGGGGCGAGATCGTCGGCATGCTCGGCCACAACGGAGCCGGCAAGACCACGACCATGCGGATGATCTGCGGGGTGCTGCCGCCCACGAGCGGGCGGGTCGAAGTGGCGGGATTCGACATCGTCTCCCAGCGTCGCAAGGCGGCCGCCCGCATCGGCTACCTTCCCGAATCCTCACCGCTCTACCCCGAAATGCGGGTCCGCGAGTATCTGGACTTCCGCGCCCGGTTGTACGACGTCGACGATGCGGGGGCGGCCATCGAATCCGCCATGACCCGGTGCGGGCTCGAAGCCGCCTCGTCCCGTCTGATCGGACAGTTGTCCCGCGGATACCGCCAACGGGTCGGACTCGCGGCAACGATCCTCCACGATCCGAATGTCCTGGTGCTCGATGAGGCCACCTCGGGCCTCGATCCGCTGCAGGTCATCGAAGTCCGAAGGCTCATCGAGGAGTTGGCCGCCGACCGGACGATCCTCATCTCCACCCACGTACTCAGCGAGGTCGAGACCATCTGCGACCGCATCATCCTCTTCGCCCGCGGTCGGGTGGTGGCGGAGGGGGACCTCGACACCTTGCGTGCGCAGTCCAAGTCGGGCGCCGCCGCATCGCTGGAAGACGTGTTCGTGGAATTGACGGCGCAGGCCTTCATGGAGGCCGCCCCATGAGCCGCATCGGAGTCATCGCCGCCCGTGAGTTCCGTTCGTTCTTCCTGCTTCCTTCCGGCTACGTCGTCGGTGCCCTGTTCCTGCTGGCCAACGGCATCGTCTTTCTCTCGAGCATCTTCCTGCCCGGGCAGCCCGCCACCCTGCGCGGGGTGTTCGCCTTCGATGTGATCATCCTGCTGTTCCTCTGTCCCGCGATCACGATGCGGGCCGTCTGCGAGGAGCGTCGGCAGGGGACCTGGGAGCTGCTGGCCGCCTCCCCAGCGGGCAGCGGCGCATTCATTCTCGGGAAGTTCGTCGCGTCGATGGGCTACCTCGTGGTGCTCCTGCTTCCCACGCTGGTGCTCGTCCTGCTGCTGGAACTCTACGGTCGTCCCGACCCCGGTGAGATCGCCGCCGGCTATCTCGGCCTGCTGCTCGTGGGCAGCGTGTACCTGGCCAGCGGGGTGCTGGCCTCCACCGTCACCGCTTCACAGACCATCGCCTACCTGCTGACCGTCTTCTTCTGGATCCTCGTCGGGCTCGGCCGTTCCGCGCTGCCGGTCTGGCTCGGCGCCGAGGCATGGGAGCTTCTGGCTCCGTGGGATCCCTTCCTGCGGATGCAGGACTTCACCATCGGTCTGGTGGACACCTCGAGCCTTGTCTACTTCGTCAGTCTGACCGGTCTCTTCCTGGCCGCGTCCGTGGTCATCGTGGAAACGGAGCGCTGCGCATGACGGGGATTCGATCCAGCAGCCGCTTCGGGCGATGGGCGAGCAGCCTGCTGTTCCTGCTCGCCCTGACCGTGGGACTGGTCGCGCTCAACGACATCCTCATGCAGCCCGAGCTTCGGTCGCGAATCGACGCCACCAAGTCCCGGTCCTACTCCCTCAGTCCCCGGAGTCAGCAGCTGCTGGCCACTCTGGAGGGGGACTGGAGCATCACGGTCGTGATGGTGGACGCGGAGACCGATCCTGCCGTCGTCAGTCAGATCGACGAGGTGCTGGATCGCTACGCCGCCGCCGCTCCGTCCATGGACGTGCGCAGCATCGATCCGTCGATGCCGGAGGCGTTGACGGAATACGACCGACTCCTGATGGAGCTCCGCGACCGGGAGGCGGACGCCATCGAGGCGTTCGAGCGGATCGTCCGTGACGCCACGGAGGAGTTCGCCAATCTGGTGGCCTTTGCCGGCCCCACGGCCGACCGGATCGACCGGATCCTCGCCCCGGGGGCCGAATCGGGCGCGTCGATGCGGGACGTCGAGGCCATCGCCGCCGCACTGCGACTGCTCGGTCAGCAGGGACATCTGGTGCTGGAAGCGGTGGACGAGGCGGTTGCCCTCGACGACGGTTCGCCGCTGCCGGACCTCGAAGCCGCCCGTTCGATCCTCGAGCAGGGCTTGTCGCGCTGGGCGAACGAACTGCAGGCCGGGGCACGCCGCATCGAACGCATCGAGGGGATCGATCCCGACCAGTTGCCCGAACTGGCCCGGCTCGCCAATGCGATCTCCACCGAGGCGACGGCACTGGCGACCACCGCCGATCGACTCGCCCAGTTGGAACCGCTCGAACTCGCGAGGATCGCGGCGCAGCTGCGGGAAGGAGAGGCGGCCATCATCGTCGGTCCGGATCGCGCCATGGCGATTCCCGCCTCCCAGCTCTTTGCGTCCAATCTCCAGCAGGACGACGTCGGCTCGGTCCGCATCGACCAGCGGTTCCGCGGCGAGCAGCTGCTGTCGTCGGCCATCCGCTCGATGCAGCAGGACACGATGCCGGCCGTGGTGTTCGTGCATGCCGACGACGTGTCCCGACTCGATGCCCACCCGCAGCAGGCGGACGTCACCGGCATCACCGGTCTGCTCGAAGCGGCACGCATCGAAGTCGCGGAGTGGCCGGTGACGCTGGCGCCGCAGCCCGCGTTCCCCGCCGGCACGCCGGTGGTCTGGGTCGTGCTGCCGCCGTCGGAGCGCATCGGATTCGAGATCGGTACCGCCGAACGGCGACTGCTCGAGGCGACCTCGCACCTGATCGATCAGGGGGCTTCGGTCCTGGTGAGCCTGTACCCGAGTTTCCTTCCCCGCTACGGCCAGACCGATCCCTGGGCGGAACTGGTGGCCGGAATCGGGATCGAAGCGGATACCGGATCCGTGCTCCTGGAGGAGACGGTTGACGGCGACGGAAAGATCGTCGTGCAGATGTTCCAGCAGTTGACCGAGTTCCCGGCGCCGCACCCGGTCGCCTCGGCGCTCAATGGACAGAGCCTGGCGCTTCCGCTGCCGGTACCGCTGCGGTCATCGGGCGACTTCGATGCCTCCCGGCAGCCTCTGGCCACGGTCGACCGGACGGGGGATCGCTGGTTGGAGAGTCAATGGACGCCGAGTCTGGATCTGGGACCGGTTCAGCGTGGAGCGCAGGGGCTGGATGATCCGGTCGATGTGATCTACGCGATCGAGCGCCCCGCGGTCGACGACGGCTCGTTCCAGCGTCTGCTCGTGGTGGGATCGGGACCCTGGATGCTGACGAATGTCGCCGACGTGGCCGTTTCGGCCGGTGGTGACCGCATCAGCCTGCTGCATCCCGGAAACCACGAACTCATGATGGCGTCGGTGGCCTGGCTGGCGGGCGAGGATCAGCTGGTCGCCCAGGGTCCGCTTTCCCAGGAGGTCGCACGACTCCGCGGCATCGGCGACACCGAACTGCAGGTCGTCGGCTGGCTGCTCACCCTGGTGCTTCCCGGAGCGGTGCTGCTGCTGGGGATCGTGGTCTGGATGGCGAGGCGAACCTGATGCGTTGGACGACGACACTCATCACGGTCTGCATGGCGACGGCGCTGGTGGTGGTGGCGTGGTTGATGCACGAGTCGGCACCGACCCGGGCCCGCGCATCCGATCCGGTGCCGCTGGCGACACCGGCCGAGCTGCCGCGCGACGAGATCGATCGCATCGAGGTCCGGTTCGGCACGGATCATCCGCTGGTGTTCGGCCGTGATGCCGAGGGTTGGTGGCAGATCGAACCGTTCCGGCACGCCGCCTCCTATCCGGCGATGCTTTCCCTCATCGAAGCTCCGCTCACGACCCGCGTCGTGGATCGGATCGATGCCCCCGGGGAGGATGATCTGGAACGTCTGTCACTCGCTCCGCCGCGGGCCACCATCACCTTCGGGACCGGTGAACGTCGGGTCCGGTTCGACATCGGCCAGACCGGACTCGGAGGCCGCGCCTACGTCCGACGCGACGGGGGGCCGGAGGTGCTGGTGGTCGACGACGCCCTTCCCTCGACGCTGCTGGATGCCAACCCCGTGCTCTGGCGGGATCGGACCCTCTTTCCCGGCGTCGACATCGAAGCGGACCGCATCGAGCGGTCGGTCGGGGACAACGAAGTGGTCATGGAGCGTTCCGGTCGGGACTGGGCCATCGTCGATCCGATCGCGACCCGCATCGACGCCGAGTCGATGGGCACGCACGCCATCGATCTCGCCCGGGCGATGTGGACCCAGGTGCTGCTCGACGAACCGGATGATCTTTCGTCGTTCGGACTCGATCCGCCCCTGGCGAGATTGGCCGTCACCCGTGACGATCGGACCCGGGTGCTGCTGATCGGAGACCGCGTGGGCGGAGCCACGCAGGACCGCGCCGCGATGGTCGAGGGGATCCCGGTCGTGCTGCAGCTGGACGGGCGGACCGTCGCATCGCTGCTTCCCGATCCGGTGACGCTCGTCGACCATCGGGCCTCCCGGCTGCGGGGAGCGGATGTGAAGTCGATCGAGATCGACGCCGGCGACGGTGTGTTTCGACTGGAACGATCACTGGATCGATGGATCGCCCCCGGTTTCGACGGACAGGACGTGCCCGTCGATCGCGTCGAGGAGTTGCTCCAGTCGATCACGTCGCTTCGGGCGACGGAGGTGGAGATTCGGGACGGCTATCCTTCGGAACTCGAACGGGCCCGGATCACGCTGTTCGGATTCGATGGTGCGCCACTGGATACGGTCCGGCTTCTGCGGGAGGAGCCCGATTCGGGGCGATGGGCGATGGAGAACGGGGACAACGTCCTGCGGGTCCATCCGGAGTTCCTGGTCCTGCATCTGTCGCCGGTCGACTACGGGCTGTCCACCGGGGGCGAGGACACACCGTAGTTGAGCAGCAGGTCGTCGTCGCGGCGGTGTACGCTGCGCAGCCGGAGCGGCGTTGCATCTCGAATGCTCTCGGAGACGGTGCCGTGCAGTGGGGGGATGCCCCTCTCGTCGCCCAGCAGCATGGGAGCGATGAAGACCAGGGCTTCGTTGATCAGTCCTTCCGCCGCCAGGGATGACAGGACGCCGGGACCGGCTTCGGTCAGAACGGTGCTGCAGTTGTGCACGCCCGAAAGATGGATCAGAAGATCCACAAGGGGCATGCTGCCGTCGTCCGTGGGCAGGGGCAGCACGTCGACGCCGGCGTCTACCAGTTCCGACCGGCGAGCCTCGTGGGCGCTCGCCGCGGCTTCGCTGCAGGCGATCGTCAGCGGTGCTCGGTCGAGGCTGCGAAGCAGCGCGGCTCCGGGGGGAATGCGCAGGTCGGGGTCGATCACCACCCGGCGGGCGATGCGGCGATGCCGCACGTCCCGTGCGGTCAGCAGGGGATCGTCCGCCAGCACGGTACCGATGCCGGTCAGGATCGCGTCCACCCGACCGCGCTGCCGATGGACCAGCCGGCGACTGCGTTCACCGCTGATCCAGGTGCTGTGTCCGGTCCGGGCGGCGATCCGGCCGTCGAGCGTCTGGGCCCATTTCGCCATCACCCAGGGCAGTCCGGTCGTGACGCGGTGCCTGAAGATCGCCGACAGGGCCCGGGACGGTGCGTGGTCGACGATGTCCACCTCGATCCCTTCGGACCGCAGCAACTGCACGCCACCCGATGCTTCGGGGTTCGGATCCAGGCACCCGATCACCACGCGGCGGATGCCCGCGTCGATGATCGCATCGGTGCACGGCGGAGTCCGGCCGTGGTGGGTGCAGGGTTCCAGAGTGATGTAGATCGTTCCGTTGCGAAGGCGGTCGCCATGCCGTTCGATCAGGATGCGTTCGGCATGCGGTCCGCCGGCCACGCGGTGGTGCGCCTCCCCGACGCAGATTCCATCCGCATCGACGCCCACGCATCCGACCATGGGGTTGGGTTCCACCAGGCCGTGTCCGCGCAGGCCCCGGCGCGCGGCACGATCCAGCATGAGCAGGTCGAGATCAGTTGGTGCCTGGCGTGTCGGCATGGTGCGGTTTCCGGATGTGACGATCCCCCAACCTACCAGAACATGGGGGCATGTCCCGGTGGATCGGGGGATCGGTGGGTGCGTGAGAGAAGAAGGGGGTCACGTCTTGGCCAGGATCTCCTCGGTGAGGTTCGGCGGCATGATCCGGTACTCGCTGGGCTCCATGGAACTGGAGGCCCGGCCCTGGCTCATGCCCCGGAGGACCGTGGTGTATCCGAACATCTCGGACAGCGGCACGTCGGCGTGGATGATCCGGGTGTTTCCACGCATCTCCGAATCGACGATCTGGCCACGCCGGCTGGCGAGGTCACTGCTGATGGGTCCGAAGAAGTCCTCGGGAGTGGTGATCTCCACCCGCATGATGGGCTCCAGGAGGGTCAGTCCGGCCTCGGAGCAGGCCTCGCGGAACGCCAAGGCTCCCGCCTGCTCGAACGCCACCTGGCTGGAATCCACGTCGTGGTATGAGCCGAACACCAGTTCGGCCTTCACGTTGACCATCGGATAGCCGCCGAGGATGCCGGAGACGGCGGCGGATCGGATGCCGGTCTCGACCGACGGGATGTATTCCCGGGGAATCACGCCCTGCTTGATCGAATCGACGAACACGATGCCGTCCTTCATCTTCAGTTCCTGCTCCTCCGCCTCCTCGGCGGTGATGGGCTGGACACTGAGGACCACGTCGCCGTACTGGCCGCGACCACCGGTCTGCTTGACGAACTTGCCGCGGACGTCGGCGGCGGCTCCCATGATGGTCTCGCGGTAGCTCACGCGCGGCGTGCCAATGTTGACACCGATCTTCATGTCGCGGACGAGCTTGTTCTTGACGATCTCAAGGTGCAGCTCGCCCATGCCGGAAATGATGGTTTCGCCGGTGTCCTCGTTGTAGCGGGAGCGGAAGGACGGGTCCTCCCGCATGATCGTTCCGAGCGCCTCGGCCAGCTTCTTCTTGTCGTCGGTCGTCATCGGTTCGATCGACATCGAGATCACCGGATCCGGGAAGTGCATCCGCTCCAGCACGACGGGGTCACCCTGGTCGCACAGCGTGTCGCCCGTGACCGAGTTCTTCAGGCCGATGATGGCCACGATCTGTCCGGCGGAAGCCTCGTCGAGGGCTTCGCGATCCTTCGCGTGCATCTCGTAGATGCGCGACACGATCTCCTTCTTGCGGTTCACGGGGTTCAGGACGCGACTTCCCTGCTTGAGCACGCCGGAGTAGATCCGGCAGTAGGTCAGATCGCCGTGGGTGTCGGAGACGACCTTGAACACCAGTCCGGAGAAGGGTGCGGAGGGATCGCTGGGGCGGGTCAGCCTCTTGTCCTCGTCGGCGGGATCGGTGCCCTCGACGTCGGGGACCTCGGTCGGGTTGGGCAGGAAGTGGATCACGCCGTCCAGCAGCCGCTGGATGCCGATGTTCTTCAGGGCCGACCCGCAGAAGGTGGGGGTGCAGGCCTGGGCGAGGGTTCCCGCCCGGAGTACGCGACGGATCGAGTCGATGTCGATCGAGTTCTCGTCCTCCAGATACTGCTCCATGAAATCGTCATCGAGTTCGGCGATGGATTCGAGCATCCGGTGACGCCATTCGGCGGCGGTGTCCGCCATGGAGTCCGGGATGTCGCGCTCCTCGACGACGGCGCCGAGCTCTCCACTGTCGAAGTAGAACGCCCGCATCTCGATCAGATCGATCAGACCTTCCAATTCGTCGCCGGCACCGATGGGGAACTGGACCGCGATCGGATTGGCGCCGAGTCGGTCGATGATCGACTGGAAGCTGAACTCGAAGTTCGCGCCGACCTTGTCCATCTTGTTGATGAAGCAGAGGCGGGGCACTCCGTAACGGTCGGCCTGTCGCCAGACCGTCTCGGACTGGGCCTCGACGCCCTCCTTGCCGTCGAAGACGGTCACGGCTCCGTCCAGCACCCGCATGGAGCGTTCGACCTCGATGGTGAAGTCGACGTGGCCCGGGGTGTCGATCAGGTTGACCGTGTAGGTGGTTCCGTGGAAGTCCCAGGGGCAGGTCGTGGCGGCCGACTGGATCGTGATGCCGCGCTGCTGCTCCTCTTCGAGGAAGTCCATGGTTGCGGTGCCTTCGTGCACCTCGCCCATCTTGTAGTTGCGGCCCGTGTAGTAGAGCACCCGCTCGGTCACGGTGGTCTTGCCCGCATCGATGTGGGCACAGATGCCGATGTTGCGTACGTACTTGAGATCGATCGCCATTGTGGTGTCCTGCTTGGAGACCAGCATGGTCTCCGGGTGAGAAGGTGATGCGTTGTGGTCGGCGGTGCGGCCACGTGCGTGGTCTGGGTTGTGGAGAGGGTCACGTCACGTGACGTGCCCACCTGTGTCTGCTGTTGCCCGGGACCTCCCGGGCCGACTCCGACGGGGGAGTCAGGTGCCGCAGGTGGGCCGGGCGATCTCGTCTTCCTCGAGCTGCATGGAAGTCCTCCTTGCAGATTCGCCGGTGCATCGACCGGTCGAGTTCGCCGTGTTTTTCATGAGCCGTCGGAAAGCCATTTCCGACTTGATCGCAGGGATTCTATCGGCCGAAAGGGCCTTGTCAATGATAAAAAGTGCCATTCAGCAGGAACGAACGAGCAGATCGCGGTTGATGCTGCGTTCCTTGATGACCCCGTCGATGTCCTCGAGATAGCGGCGGGCATCCTGCACGTAGCCGGCGGTGGGATTCAGTCCCGGGCAGGCGTTCGTGAAGTAGGCGTTCATGCGAATCATGAGGAGCTCGCGGCAGTATTTGGCGGTCATCGAGGCCAGGGCGATCGGGAGATGCCGGTCCTCGCCTCCCTGCGCGAAGGTGATTGAGCAGCCCGCTCCCGAGCGGGAGGTGAGCCGGTACCGGCAGAGCCCCGCTCCCTCATCCAGCACCTGGATCGAATCCTCGGGCCATGCCTGCTGGAGATCCTCCCGGTACCTGGTCCGGCCTCCCTGGCGATCGATCACCACGTGCAGGTCATGCTCCCTGAACTCCTTGCGAAGCGACTCGACCCGACGAAGCACCGCTTCGAAGTTGACGCTGGCCTTGTTGCCGGTGCGGTCGACCTCCTCGTTGAACAGGTCCGCATCGATGAGTTCGCATTGCAGTCGCCGGCACGAGACGCCGGCGTCGGACATGGATCGTCTCAGTCGCGCGGAGGCGATGCCCAGCAGCGCCCGGTCCTCGCCCAGGGGAAGGGGGGTCGCCGCCTCGTACCAGGGATGGGTCGGAATCGACGCCTCGAGCGCCTCCAGTACGTCGCGGTCCTCGATCGAGTCGATCCAGTGTTCTTCACGGGTCGTGCCGAGAAAAGCGAGAACGCCACGCTCGAGATGATGGAGCGGATGGAGCCGTCCCCCCTTGGCTCCCTTGAGCTTCTTCGAGTCGTCGACGGCCAGACGGCCTCCGCGGTCGCGTCGCCCCCGGCAGACCGCGTCTTCGAGTCTCGACCACAGGTCCGGTGCGCCCCGGCCCGCATCGTGGTCGGAGACGGAGAAGATCGAGCAGCCGATGCACAGCGGCCCGAGCATCGGTCCGTATCCAGCCTCGTCGATTCCCGCGTAGATCAGCATTCTCTACAGACTAGCGTCTTGTCAGCGGCCGCCGACGCAGCCGTCCCGCCTCGGGTCGCTGCCGCCGATCCAGCCCCCGTCGGTCCGCCGCACCACCTGGCCGCCGCCGAAGGCGACGGTCCGCTCCTCGGCGATCTCGATAGTGTGACCGAGCTGTTCCAGAGCCTGCACCGTCTTGGGCGGGAAGCCCGGTTCCAGATGCACCCGGCGGCCTTCCGCGATGCGCCAGCGGGGGGCATCGAGGGCGTCCTGTGGATCCATGCCCAGTTCGAACATGCGCCACAGGACCTGCACGTGTCCCTGGGGCTGCATGTGTCCTCCCATCACACCGAACGAGCATTCGGGACGACCGTCGCGGGTCACGAAACCGGGAATGATGGTGTGGTAGGGACGCTTGCCGCCACCGGCCCGGTTGGGATGTCCCTCGGTGAGTACGAATCCCGCCCCGCGGTTCTGCATCGCGATGCCCGTGCCCGGAATCACGACGCCGGAACCGAAGCCCATGTAGTTCGACTGGATGAAGGAGACCATGCCTCCCGACGCATCGGCACAGGAGAGGTACACCGTCGACGCATCGGAGACCACCACGTGTCCGGGATCCGACGCCCGATCGATACGGATCCGCCGGGCGTGGGTGTCGAGGTGATCCGGTGACAGCAGTTCCTCCGGCTCGACGGTCATGCAGGCGGGGTCGCCCACCACCGCCTTGATGTCGCTGAAGGCGCATTTCATCGCCTCGATCTGCAGATGCAGCGCGAGGGGATCGAAGGGGCCTTCGGCGGCGTATCCGAGCCGCTCGAGGATGCCCGCCGCCACGAGGGCCACGAGCCCCTGACCGTTCGGAGGCAGTTCATGGAGTTCGTGTTCACCCCAGCGCGAGGACAGCGGGTCGCACCAGACGGGTGCGTGCGTCGCGAGATCCTCGGCGCTCAGCAGCGCGCCGTGCCGTTCCGCGTCGGCCACGATGCGGGAGGCGAGTTCGCCCCGATAGAAGGATTCGCCGCGGCTCTCGACGATTCGTTCGATCGTCTCGGCCTGCTCCGGGCAGCGAAAGCGTTCACCGGAGTCCGGGGTTCGTCCGCCGGGAGCGAAGGTCTCTCCCCAGGCGGGAAACGCCGCAAAGCGTTGGGCCGATCTGGCCCACGATGCGGCGGTGAGGGGGGTCACGACGAAACCGTCGCGGGCGAGACGAACCGCCCCCTCGGCGAGGGTGGACAGTTCCATGCTGCCGAATCGTTCGTGCAGCGCGATCCAGCCGGAGACCGCGCCGGGAACCGTTACGGCATCCCATCCGAGGATCGGCATGCGTTCACGGTTGTGGTAGACATCCGCCGGCCACGCGGCCGGCGATCGGCCCGAGGCGTTGATTCCGTGGAGGGAGCCGTCCATCCAGACCATTGCGAAGGCGTCGGATCCGATGCCGTTGGAACAGGGTTCGACCACCGTCAATGCGATTGCGGTTGCAATCGCGGCATCGACCGCATTGCCGCCGCGCTCGAGGATCCCGAGCCCCACGGCCACGGCATCCGGCTGGCTGGTGGCGACCATGTTCGTGCTGACCGGCGTCTGCATCAGTCCTCGATCGCCTGCTTGATCCATCCGCCGCAGATCACCATGTCATCCTCGTAGCACACCACCGCCTGCCCCGGGGCCACCGATTCCTGCGGCGTGTCGAACCGCACCTCGAGGACACCGTCGCTCCGTTGGCGGACCCGTGCCGGCACCGGGGCCGCGTTGTAGCGGATCTTCGCCGTGCAGGGTCTGAAGTCCCGGCAGATCGGTTCGTGCCAGTTGGATTCCGTCGCGATGCAGCCGACCGACCGGAGGGACTGCTTCGTGCCCACGGTGATCCGGTTGGTGTCCGCATTCTTCTCGACGACGTAGAGCGGGTGTCCGAGGGCGACACCGATGCCTCGACGCTGGCCGATGGTGAAGTGCTGGTGTCCGGGGTGATGGCCGATGATCTCCCCGTCGAGATTGACGATTTCACCTTCCCGGACCTCATCCGGAGTCGTCCGTTCCACCAGCCCCGCGTAGTCGTTGTCGGGGACGAAGCAGATCTCCTGGGAATCCGGCTTGGAATGCACCGGAAGTCCCATCTCCTTGGCCTTCTCCCGCACTTCGTCCTTGGTGAACTCGCCCACCGGAAGCAGCATCCGGTCGAGCTGCTCCATGGGGGCGCCGAAGAGCACGTAGCTCTGGTCCTTGCCCGCGTCGTGCCCCATGCAGAGTCGTGCTCTGCCGTCGCGTCGTTCGACCCGGGCGTGGTGCCCGGACGCCACCCAGCCTGCGCCCAGCTGCATCGCATAGTCGTGCAGCCGGCCGAACTTCAGCCAGTCGTTGCATCGCACGCATGGATTGGGGGTCCGTCCGGCGTTGTACTCATCTACGAAGTAGTCGATGATCCGTCCGAAATCCTTCTTGAAGTTGCAGACATAGAAGGGTACATCCAGTCGTCCCGCCACCCGACGAGCATCCTCCGCATCGTTGATCGAGCAGCAGCCCTGCTTTCCGATTCGCAGTGTGGCGCCCTCGGCGGTCGGCTGGGCGATCGGAGTGTCCAGAGTCTCGCCGGGCGATCCAAGCCGCATGAAGCATCCGACCACGTCCATCTCCTCGCGGAGCAGCAGCGCGGCGGCGACCGAGGAGTCGACGCCGCCTGACATGGCGACAAGCACCTTCCGGTTGGACTGCATCGAAGTCATGGGCACCCATGGTAGGGGCCGATTGGGGGGTCCGGGGACCGACTTTCGGCAGTCGGCTAGAATGCCCATCGAACCGCACCCGCAAGGAGCCGACCCATGTCCACGACGACCACCGCCATCCACGATCTTCTGGGTTCCGATGCCGATTCACTTCTGAATCACACGGCCGTCATGGACCGCTCGCTCCTGCACCTGCCGGGGCCCGACGTGGTCTCGGACTGCTTCGGTGCGAGCGACCGCAGCCCGCAGGTCCTGCGCAGCCTCCAGTCGATCTACGGTCACGGCCGTCTGGCCGACACCGGGTACGTCTCGATCCTGCCCGTCGACCAGGGCATCGAGCATTCCGGCGGTGCATCCTTCGCAAAGAATCCCATCTACTTCGACGGCGACAACATCTGCCGACTGGCGTACGAGGGCGGCTGCAATGCGGTGGCCACCACCTTCGGTGTGCTGGGGTCGGTGGCCCGGAACTGGGCCCACCGGATTCCAATGATCGTGAAGATCAACCACAACGAACTGCTCACCAGCCCGAACAGCTACGACCAGGTCCTCTTCGGAACGGTGCAGGAGGCGTGGAACCTCGGTGCCGCCGGCATCGGCGCGACGATCTACTTCGGCTCCGACCAGTCCCGACGACAGATCCAGGAGATCGCGGAGGCGTTCTCTTACGCCCACGAACTCGGAATGGCCACTGTGCTCTGGTGCTACCTCCGCAGCAACGACTTCAAGGCCGGCGGCACCGACTACCATGCCGCCGCGGATCTGACGGGGCAGGCGAACCATCTGGGCGTCACCATCCAGGCGGACATCATCAAGCAGAAGCTGGCCGTCAACAACGGCGGCTACATCGCGATGAACGAGTCCGGGTCCTTCGGGAAGTTCGACCAACGCATGTACGACGAACTGTGTTCGGACCATCCCATCGATCTCTGCCGTTGGCAGGTCGCCAACTGCTACATGGGTCGGATCGGTCTGATCAACTCCGGCGGCGCATCGGGCGACAACGACTTCGCCGACGCGGTGCGGACCGCGGTGATCAACAAGCGTGCCGGCGGCAGCGGTCTCATCTCGGGTCGGAAGTCGTTCCAGCGGCCGATGGACGACGGAGTCCGGCTCCTGAACATGATCCAGGACGTCTACCTCGACGATTCGATCACCATCGCCTGATTCGCCCGGCGGTCAGGCGAGGGAGGGGACGCGGCGTCGCGGCTTGCTCTGCTCCTCGGCTTCGGCCCGCTGTCTCGCCTGTTCCTGCTCCGAATAGTCCTCGCCGAAGCGGACCAGCCGCAGGCTGTTCGCGATGACGATGACGTAGCCCAGGGCGTAGTAGAACGGGGCCACCCAGAGGGTGAGGATCGTTCCGGTCGCGGCCAGAGCGAGGCCTACCACGGCGAGAATCAGCGACATGGAGATGTTCTGGCTGATCACACGACGGGTGCGTCGGGCCAGTTGGAGCAGGAAGGGAACGTGGCGAAGATCGTCATTCATCAACGCCACTCCGGCGGAGTTGGTGGCGATGTCCGAGCCGGAAAGGCCCATGGCGACGCCGACGTCCGCGGTGGCGAGGATCGGACCGTCGTTGATGCCGTCGCCGACCACGAGGGTCCGGTGCCCCTTCTTGATGAGGTACTTGAGCTCCTCGTGCTTCTCCTCCGGAAGGCACTCGGCCTCGATGGAATCGACGCCCACGGCCTGACCGACGCGCTTCGCGACGGAGAGCCGATCGCCGGTGAAGATGCAGATGCGGCGGCAGCCGATCTCCCGCATCTCCTCGACGGCGGTGATGGCGTTGCGACGCAGCTTGTCCTCGAGTCCCACGGCACCCAGGTAGTCGGTGTCGCGCATGACGTGCACGCCCGACATGCCGGTGATCTTCTCCTCGACCTCGGCCACCTGCGACTCGATGGACGGATTCAGCTCACGCAGCCAGCCGCTTCGGCCCACGTGAATCGTGCCGGCGGGGGGGCGGGCGATGACGCCGCGCCCGTGCAGTTCCTCGTAGGACTCGATCGAACTGGGTTCGATCCGCGCCTTGATTGCGGTTTCCATGATGGAGCGCGCCAGCGGGTGGTTCGAGGACTGTTCACCGTCGGCCGCCGCCTGCAGCAGATCCGCGCCGCCGCTGGGCTCGACCGGTGCGAGCCGGCTGACTTCGAAGCGGCCGGTGGTCAGCGTGCCGGTCTTGTCCATGATGACGGTGTCGATGTCCGCGGCCGCCTCGAGGGTCCGGGTCTGCTTGATCATGATGCCCAGCCGGGCGGAGGCCGCGAAGGCGGCCACCATGGCCGTGGGATGCGAGATCAGGAGTCCGCCCGGACAGGTGACCACCAGCACGGTGATCGCCCGGATGGCGGCCTGGTCCTGGATCGCCTCGTCGGTGCTCCGGGTGGTGAAGAACCACACCAGAGCCGCGACCATCAGCACGACCCAGAAGTAGTACGACGCGAGCTGTTCGATGAACTCCTGTCGCTGGGTCTTGGACGACTCGGCTTCGCGGATCAGCGATTCGACCTTGCCGATCGTCGTTTCGCCGGCGACGGCGGTGACTTCGATGTCGACCTGGCCGGTCAGGTTGGCGGTACCTGCGTAGACCTCGCTGCCTGGCGAAACCTCGATGGGCACCGCTTCGCCGGTCAGCGACGCCTGGTTGATGTCGCTCTGTCCGGCGATGACACGTCCGTCGACGGGCAGGTTCTCACCCGGGCGGACCCGCACGGTGCAGCCGATGGTCAGTTGGGAGAGATGCACCTCACGCTCTGTGCCGTCGGCGTCGAGGAGGCGTGCGATGTCGGGGGTCAGATCGATCAGTTCACGAATCGCCCGCTGGGCACCCCAGGCGGTGCGGCTGAGAATCAGATTGGCCATCCATAGGAAGAGGGCCAGGAAGCCGGCGGCCAGATACATCTCCGAGGACATCGCGGCCAGCACGGCCAGAGAGGCCAGCGAGTCGCTGGAAGGACGTCCGCGGCTGATCTCACCCCACGCACCGATGAGCAGGGGAATGACCAGAATGATCGAGCCGATGGCGGCGGGAAACTGCGAGACCAGTTGATTGGATCCCAGCATGCTTCCGATCCACGATGCGGCGAGAAAGACACCGCCGCTCATGGCGATCAGCAGGCGGCGTTCGAGCCCGGCAGCATTGGTGCCGAGATCGTCGCTGAGGGTTTCGGGTTCGATCGAGGGGGCTTCGAGGCTGGATGTCTCGGACATGGGGGACTCCGGGTGACCAGGAACTGCATGCCGGCAAAGTGACGCAGTATAGCCCCGCACAGGGGGTGCAGGGTTCCGTACGTGTTTCGGGCCTCGCGGGTTCGTCCGGGTGGATTGCAGTCCGCGGTGGGATCGGCTCCAATGCGGTCGCAGGAGCCCCACATGCCACAGTCCGCCGAATCCCACGTCGCAATCATCGGAACCGGCCAAATGGGCCTCGTGATGGCCGATGCCATTGCCTCCAGAGGCATTTCGGTGTCCATGTGGGGCCCCCGGAAGGAGATCGTCGAACGGCTGGACCGGGATCGGGCCCTTCCCGAGCGGCTGGCGGATTTCCGCTTGCCGGATGCCGTTCGCGCCACCGCGGATCCCGCACGGGCCCTGGCCGGTGCCACCGTGGCGGTCAACGCGATTCCAACCCAGTTCATCCGTCCGGTCTGGACGGAACTGCTGCCGCACGGTCCCTGCGGACTGCCGCTGGTCAGCACCGCAAAGGGAATCGAACGCGGCACGCTGCTGCGGCCGACGCAGGTGCTGGACGAACTGGCACGCTCGATCACCGGAACCGCGTCCGAGCTTGCGGTGCTGTCCGGGCCGACGATCGCCACCGAACTCGCCGCGCGGCTGCCTGCGGCCCTGATCGCCGCGTCGGACAATGCGGGGCTGGCGAGAACGGTGCAGGATCTGCTCAATGTCCCGTGGATCCGCACCTACACGCTGGACGATCCCGTCGGAGTCGAGATCGCCGGAGCAACCAAGAACGTGATCGCGCTCGCCGCGGGCATGCTGGACGGACTGGAGGTCGGCGACAACGCCAAATCAATGCTGCTGTCCCGGGGACTCGCGGAGATCTCCCGGCTCGGTGAATCGCTCGGCGCACGCCTGGAGACGTTCTTCGGGATTGCGGGGGTGGGGGATCTGGCGACGACCTGCTTCAGTCCGTTCGGACGCAACCGGACCTGCGGCGAGGCCATCGGACGGGGGGAATCGCTGGAGGACTACATGGATCGGACCGATTCGGTGGTCGAAGGCGTGGCAAGCACCCGAGCGGTCTCGTCGCTGGCCGAGCGCGAGGGGGTCGACATGCCCATCACCAGGGCGGTGGGGGCGATCCTGTTCGGAGGCATGTCGCCGCGCGACGCCATCGACCGTCTGATGGATCGGCAGTTGAAGTCCGAGGAGCTCGGCGAGCACGCTCCGGACGATCCTACTCCTCGTTGAATCCGCTGCGGATGAGATCGACCAGCCGCTCGACCGACGAATCGGCGTCGGATCCCGCGGCCTTGATCTCCAGTTCGGTCCCTTCCGTCGCCGCCAGCATCATCAACTGCATGATCGACTTGGCGTCGACCGGATTGGACTGGTCGGTTCGTCGAATCGTGATGTCCGCATCGAACTCCTGTGCCGTCTCGGCCAGGATCATCGCGGGGCGCGCGTGCATCCCGAGACGATTGACGATCCTGACGGTGGCGGTGGAGGGCATGGCTGGGTTCCTGGACCCGACGAGGCGAGCGTGACGCGGGCGTTCAGGCGTCGAGCTGGCTGGAATCGGCCTCGCCGAGCAGGACAAGGACGTCCTTCGGTGCGTCGGCCTGAAGCATGAAGCGACGGAACGTCTCCTGACTCAGGTTGCCGAAGATCGACTCCATCGCCTCGAGGTGCTCGTTGGGGCTGTCCTCCGGACTCAGCAGCAGGAAGATGGTGTGGACCGGCTGGCCGTCGAGGGCGTTGAACTCCAGGCCATCCTTCGAGACTCCGATGGCAACGGCCATCTGCCCGATCGCCTCGTGCTTGATGTGTGGCACGGCGACGCCGTGTCCGAAACCGGTCGAGCCCCGCTTCTCACGCTTTATGATCGCCTTGTAGAACTCGTCCTGATGCTCGCTGGCGACCGTGCCGGATGCGACCAGAAGGCCGAGCAATTCCTGCAGGGCCTCCTCCCGGCTCGAAGCGGCGAGGTCTGTGTTGATGGCCTTCTTGACGACGATGTCGAGCAGATTCATGGTTTCTTCTTTCAGCTGCCTGTGTTGTGTTTACGGTCTCGAAGCCTGCTCTTGTGGTCCGACAGCTGTCGGACCGCGCGATCCATGCACTGGTCGATGCAGGCGTACATGTCCTGGGAGTCTGAGTGGGCGACGATCGGGTCGCCGTGCTCGATCTTCGATATCACTTCGATCTCGAAGTCGTGGTGTGTCTTGTCGATGATGATTTCGATCCCCTCGATGCGGTCGAAGTAGCGGGGAAGACGTTCCGCCTTCTTCATCACGTATTCCTCGATCGCGGGAGTCAGTTCCACATGTCGGGCAATGATGTTGATCTGCATCGGTCCGTTCACTCCTTCTCCGCGGTCGGGGAGGTCGCATCTCGATCGGGACTCGTACCGTCCACGCCCGTCAGCAGCTGTCCAGGGGGCTGGAGCACGCCGCCGCTGACCGCGAATCCGATCGCCTCCTCGACACTGATCGGCAGTTCGATGATGTCTTCCTTGGGAATCGTCACCGTGTAGCCGGTGAATGGGGTCGGTGAGCTGGGAATGAAGACCGTGACGGAGTTGGCCGATCGGGTCGAGATCGTCTTCATGGAGTGCCCGGTCTGGAACCCCACGGACCAGATGCCGCGACGGGGGTACTCCGCGGCCACCACGCGGTTGAACTTGAGCGGCTGGTTCTGGCTGAACAGGAAGTCCACGATCTGCTTGACGTACCCGTAGATCTTCTCGACCACAGGGATCGAACTGATCAGCCGTTCCAGGTACCGGTACAGCAGCCGGCCGACGAATCCACCCACCAGACGGCCCGCGATGTAGACCGCGATGATGGCCACGATCAGACCGATGGTCTGGATGTACCAGTGATCGCTCCACCAGGAGGCGATGACCTCGGTCCGATACTCGGCCAGCAGGGTCGGATCGAGGTCGGTGGCGTCCCGGGCGATGCCGGCGGCCGCCCGCAGGTCCTCGAGTCTCGTCGGATCGGGAACCGCGCCGGAGAACTTCGCGAGTCCGGGCCAGACCACCATCAGCTGACCGATGCAGTACTGGATGCCCTGGTTGATGGGCTGGGCCACCGCCTGGCTGATCCACTGGTAGGCCTTCACGAGGATCCACAGCGTCAGTGCCGACGGCAGGACCACCGCGAGTCCGCGGAGGAAGAACCGCTTGAAGTGTCCCTTAATGGTCTTTTTACGATCCGTGGCCATGTGGTGTCCGGAGGCTGAGGTTCGATTGCAGGATCATGATAGCCGTCAGGCCAGGGGCTCGTGCCCCGGAGGGGCGACGTGGACCCGGTCCGCGTCCAGCCGTAGACGTCCTTCCGCGAAGAGGGTGATGGCTTCGGGGTATACGTCGCATTCGATCGTGAACACGCGGGCGGCGAGGGATTCCACCGTGTCACCGGGCTCCACCATGCACGCGCGTTGGATGATCACCGGGCCATGATCGTATTCCTCGTCCACGAAGTGGACCGTGCAGCCGGTGTTGGGGATGCCGGATTCGAGGACGGCGGCGTGCACCCGGTCTCCGTACATCCCGCGTCCTCCGAAGGCGGGAAGCAGCGAGGGGTGGATGTTCATGACCCGTCCCTCCATCCACGGCTCGAGGCGCAGGTGTCGCAGCCAGCCGCAGAGGCAGACCAGATCGTGGCGATCGGGGTCCAGCAGGGAGGAGACGTCCCCGTCCTCCGCGATGTGGACCTTGAATCCGCGGGCCCGGGCCCGCTCGACGCCCGCGGCGTCCGCCCGCGAACTGACGACGGTGTCGATCCGCGCGTTCAGCCTGGCGTCGTCGATCCGATCGACGAGGTTCATCAATGTCCGTCCGCCACCGCTGAGCAGGGCTGCGATGCGAAGGGGGGCGGTCACGTCAACTCCCTGTCGCGGGGATCCAGGGTCGACGGGTCCTTGAACGGCACCGGACGGCCCGACCCGTCGACGCTGACCATCGTGAGACTGCCGGACGTGACGTGGATGGTGTCGTTGGAGTTGTAGCGATCCGCATAGACATCGACGCCGATGCGGATGGAGCTCGTGCCCGCATGCAGGACCCTGGTGTACAGCGACACGACATCGCCGGTGAAGACCGGCTTGAGGAACTCGACCTTGTCGAAGGCCACGGTCACCCAGCGATGCAGACCATGCTTGTGGGCCTCGTCGTAGCCCGCCTGGTCGATCAGGGAAAGGATGACGCCGCCGAAGATGGTGCCGAAGGCATTGGTGTCCTTGGGCATCATGTGGACGCGGAGGGCGAGTTCGCCTTCGGGTGTTCCAGTCATGCACCCATCATCGGGCCCCGGAGGCGGGATCACAAGCCGGTGAGCTCGTACATTCCGGATTCGTTGCGTTCGAGCCGGCGTCGTTCCAGATGCCAGCGGGCCAGCAGGCGGGGGAAGAAGTCCTCCGCGGCGATCGGTGCCGGTCCGTCTCCGGAGTGCGGGGCCACCCAGTTCGGCATGAACCGCTGGGCAAGCAGCCTGGCCACGGCCCGTGCTTCGGGTCGATCGTGGAGACAGTCCTCCAGCAGGGGTTGCATCAGCGACGGGTCACCCGAGATCAGGCGGGTGAGGATGGGGGGGTACCAGAGGCGGTCGGGAGTCCGGTGCATCGCCCGCCATGCAAACTCCCCCGGATCGTCGTCGGTGGTCGGTCGATCCATGGCATCAAGGGCCAGTCGCATGGTCAGTCTCGTCGCGGGTTCCCGTTCGATCAGCATGGCTTCCGCAACCGCCGTGCCGTCCTCTCCCCGCAATGCCGCCAGCAGGGCGGCGGTCCGTCTTCGGTGCGGATCGGCATTGTCCAGTCGGACCCGAATGCGTTCCGGGCCGATGTCACGCCGTTCTGGCGCATCCGGGCTCAGTACGGCGTCGACCAGTCGGTCGTCGGAATCGATGTCGTCGCCGGCCGTTCGGTCGGGCGGCGTCGCCTTCCCTCGCAGCGGACGGGGGCCATCGGTGAGCCACGCACGGTAGGGCTCCGCCCACGCCGTCCGATGCGGGGGAAGTCGATCGAGGACCAGTTCGAGTCGGGGGGTCATCCCCGCCCAGGCGGCGAGCGATGTGAAGACTGCATCTGCGGTGGTCGGATCACCGTGTCCGAGGATGGATACGGTGGGATCGATCACGTGGAGCGGGTCCGCGTCCAGCGGGGCCGCTTCCAACGTCCGCACCACGTCTTCGTGATCCAGGACGTGCCCGCGACGGTTCAGCAGTCGAAGGTGGCGTGCGACGAGCCGGGGCGGTTGGGTCTCCCAACCCCAGCATCCGATCCGCTGCAACTGATCAGCGCCGTGAAGCAGCGCCTCGTCGGGCGCATCGTGCAGCACCCCGTTGAGCGTCTCCAGCGACGTCGCCGCCCGGGGGACGATTCCGTCCTCGGCGGTGTTCCACCATGTCCATGCAGCGGACCGGCGTTCGGCGTCGCGTGAAGCGACCGCGTCGATTCGGGCCGAGTCCCTCCAGGACGGGATGAGCCACACGCCGAGCACGATGCCCAGCAGCAGTGCGCCACCACCCGTGATCAGCCACGATGATCTCACGGCTCTCATGGCGCTGTGGGACGGCTGGCGATTCCGTGGCGAATGAGATTGGCCATCAGCCGTACGGCGGAGTCGTGGTCGTACCCGTGGATGCCCCAGCCCGGCTGATCGAGCAGGGCGTGACTGAGGTCCTCCCGGCTGAAGAAGATCGCCGGGCGGTCGTTTACCTCGATGCACCGGAGTCTTGGTTCCCGTTCTCCGGCGCCGAAAACCTCCATGACGGAATAGGGCGTCCAACGCACGGAGGAGCAGTCCACGGCATCGGCCAGTCCGTCACCGGTGATCACGGCCGTCCGCCGTGCGGATCGCACCGGAGCGGAGAATCGATCCATCGCCGCCTGTTCCAGGGTGGCGGCGAAGACGCCGGCGTCGGAACCACCCGCGTGTTCGATCAGCACGACGCCCTGATCACGACGGACGTACTGTTCGATGGCCTGCCAGTCGGCTTCGCTGAGCGAAGTCGCCTCGGTTCCCGAAAGCACCAGCAGATCGGGGCGACCATTTCGCGCGAGATCGGGAATGCGGCGACCGCGTACGGTCAGGAAGATGTCGTGGGATTCCGCGAGTGCACTCTGGAGCCCACGCATCGCGTCCGGTTCGGCTTTCCAGTTCCCGCCATGGACACCACGAACCAGCGAGGCGGTTGTGGATCCACGGGGATCGGTCCAGTCCGCCCGGGCGGCATCCAGTCGCGGCCGAAAGCGGTTCATGCCGGAGGCCTGTGCGTGGATGTTGGAAAGCGTCTGCAGGATCGACTCCGACCGGCGGTTGAT